>Ga0208034_1000044_pt1 | contig 138457 bp, 131 predicted proteins | sample June2015DPH_8_10_FD_184699 | JGI IMG/M metagenome (GOLD analysis project Ga0208034, IMG submission 184699) | Peatland microbial communities from SPRUCE experiment site at the Marcell Experimental Forest, Minnesota, USA - June2015DPH_8_100... | ecosystem: Environmental > Terrestrial > Soil >... | reverse complement strand
CTTCACAAGTCTCCATGCGTTCGACAGCCCTTCGTTGAAACTTCCGGGAGTATCGCTTTCTCTTCACTGTGTTCCTTTCCCGGAAACTGTGCCCTATTTTTGTGTGTCAGTTCAAGGGTTCACTCCATAGCTCGCTCGGCTCGCAAGGCGGCGGGATTTCGGCCGAAGATTGTGAAGCCGCAGAAACGCGTCGGGACGAAGCGGATCCGGATGACGCGATCCATCTTCCTGGCCAGCCAGCACGTCGCGAAGGGATCCATACAGGAAGTCGCGAGACCGATCGCGGATGATCTCATCGCGACTGGCTCCGCAGTTCCGCTTCGATCCGCATTTTGGATCATTGCCGCGATCGTCGCGCTAGGCGTGGCCGCAGCGCTGTGGCTGTGTAGGGCTGGCTTATGGTGGTGACCGATGCAGAAAGTATTTTGTGATCGATGCGAGAACGAAATCCAGCGCAGCGATGCGACGGGGATTCTCGTGACGTTCAAGGTGAAGATCTCGTGCTACACAAGAGACCGGCACGGCCAGATCGCGTCCGCCACGACGGACTTCGAGGCCGAACTCTGCTACCACTGCAATTGTGAGGTCAAAACGGCACTGAAGGCGGTCGGCCTCAAACGCGTATGATGCCGAGCGGTCGATACCGGAAGCCGCGTGCCCTTGTCAGCCGGATGCGGAACTCCTCCATGCGGTTAGACTTGCGTGCTCGCCCTCATGCTCGCGTGGCCCCGGCGCCGGCATTCCCTCTCATGCGTGGATCGTGGAGGGCGTGAGTACGCGGAGGGTGGTTTAAGTCTTTTCTTTCGAGCGGGTCCTCCCCAGGGGGCGTGCGACCGCGGGTGACGGCGAGCCCGGGGGGAGGCCAGCGACTAACTTTTTTTGACGGACTTGACTTTGTTTTCGTTGTTTATCGGTAAACAACGCAAAAAGAGTATGCCTCGGTAAGAGGTAGGCACCAGCATGACCCCACAAAGCCTGCCAGTTCCCTCGCAGATCATCGCACTCGCCAAGGCGCGCCGGCTCGGGCGGCGGCCGCGTGCGAAAGAGAAAAAAGAAAACCCGCGAATCGTGCGGATCAAAGAGCTCGCCGCGATCCTGAACCTCACGCCGAGCCGGATCCATCAACTCGTCGAGGAGGGCCTCCCGAAAAAACTCCGCGCGAGATACGATCGCGACGAGTGCGTGGGATTCTATATCCGCTACCTCCATGCGCTCGTCGAGAAACGCGCGATCCTCGACGAGGGTGGCAAAATTTTCGCGAGCGAACGCGAGGAACGGTTGCGCCTCCTGCGGGCCGACGCGGATCTCCGCGAGATCGAGCTCGCGCGAGACCGGAGCGCACTCGTCTCGGTGGAAGATGTGGAGCGCGAAATGACGGACTTAAATCCGAAGCAGCAAGGCGCGCGTGATGTCGATCGCGCCGCGGCTGGCGCCGGAGTTGGTCGGAGAAACATCTCGCGTGATGATCCACGCAAAGATAGAGCGCGCGCTGAAAGAGGCGATGCTCTTCCTGGCACACAGGGAAGTCCGCGCGACGGACAGGAATAGGAGAACCGCATGACGCTGACGACCCACAAAACGATCACGCTGGATGGCAGAAAGTTTGGCGGGGAGGCAACGGGCGAGGAGACCGCCGATCAATTCGAGTACGTCGAACATCACCTCCGGATCGCCCTGGCGTCCGAGATCTCCGACGATCTCGAAGGCGTCAGGCTCACGAAGGAACGAAGCGCGGCTCATCTGCTCACGCAGATTTTGCTATCCGGCCGGTCGAGCGACATCCTGGCCGGCTGCCTAACGGAGGAGGGCAGGACGTGGAATCGCGCCGAGGCGGACGCAAACGCCGCGCGCTTTTCGCATATCACCGACGCCGAAGAGAAGATCACCATGCACCGTGCGATCTTGGAGTTCGTCATCGGGAGTTAGCGTCCACATTGGCGCGATCGGCGACGTTGGGGCCTCTCCTCAGCGCGGCGTTCCCCATCGTCGCGGCGGTCGGGTTTTTTGAGGTAATCAAGACGGGCGCGGAGCAGTTCTCGGCGTTCGTCTCGGACACGTTCATCTATACGAAGGAAATGAAGGCGGCGTATGAGTCGATCGTCGCGGGAAACAAAGAGATCGAGAAAAGCGTCACGCACACCCGACAGTTGAAAGACGAATTCGAGTTGATCGGCGTCAGTGGCATCGCGAAGGATACCATCCTCCTCCAAAGGTTGAGCGATCAGATCGACAAAGCGAAAGAGAAAGCGGACGCGGCGAGCGCCGTCCTATCCAAAAAGCAACGATATGGCGTTGGAACGGACGCGGAGGTCGGACGGGCGGAACAAGCGCAACTCGAAGCGAGGACGAAGATCGACGAGTACACGCAAGAGCAGTACAACATCGAAAAACAGGTCGGCGTGGATCGGCAAAAGGATGCGGCGGAGGCGGCGAATAAGGCGGCGCAGCAGACGATCCGGACCCAGGAACAGAAAGACGAGGCGTTGGCGCGCGAGGCGACGGCGTTGCGCGCGGGGATGCAGCAGGAGACCGAGCTTTATAAGGCGGGAGAAAAAGAGCGCGAGGAGTCCGAAAAGAGTTCCTTCGATCGCGGCCTAATGTCCCTCCAGGAGTATTTCGCGGCGCGGCGCGCGGATCTCCAGAACGAACAGACCCAGGAGATCGCGATCATTCAGAAAGAGATCGCGGACCGTCAGGCGGAGGCGGATCGTGCGGGCGCGGAAGGGCGCGCGAATCAGGCGAAGTCCAACGCGGCGGGCGCGGGTTCGGAGATCGGCGGGATGTACGCGGCGGCGGCGGCGAAGGATTTCGATACGCAGACGGTCAACCTCGAGAAAATCGGGGAATTGAAGACGAAGGAACGGATCCTGGAGACGGAATTCCGGACGAAGGCGGCGGCGTTGGATGATGAACAGGCGACGTCGACGCGCGAGAATCTGGAAAAACGGCTGCAGTTGGAAAAAGAGATCGCGGAAATGCAGGGGAAGAAACCGGCGGCGGCGAGCGTAGAGATCGAGGCGGAGGCTCAGAGACGGACGCAGGAAGTGAAACAGGGAGGCGGATCGGCGGCGGACGTCCAGGCGGGTCTCGTGGAGATCGAGACGTGGAAACAGTTGAAGTTGGCGGTCGCGGATTACCAGATGGCGCGCGAGAAATTGCAGGAGGACGAGCGCTCGTTCGAGCTGGAGAAACAGGCGATCGCGATCCGCGCGAAGGCGGGCGAGATCTCGCAGGCGGAAAAGGAAAAGGAAATTAACGAATTGATCCGCCAGAGGCTTCCTCTCCTGGAGGCGGACGCGGCGGCGGAGATGGCGGCGGCGCAGAAAACGGGGAATCAGGAGAACGTCGGCGCGGCACAGAACGCGAAGGAGGGAATCAAGACCGCGACGCAGGAGACCCATGATCTTCAAAAGCTGGTCAGCCAGGGTTTAACAGCCGATTTCGATAATTTCTTCATGGGCATCGGCCGGAGTACGAAATCGATGGCGGATCAGTTCCGTCAGTTGGCGGCGAGCGTCGTCCAGTCCCTTGAACAGATCATCGTCAAAAAAATGGTACTGAAGATGATCGGCGGCGGGGACGAATCCAGCGAAGGCGGAGGCGGTGGATTAATGGGGTTGCTGGGTCCTCTGTTGGGCGGACATGCGGAGGGCGGATTGATCCAGGGGCCTGGAGGCCCGAAGTCCGATTCTATTCCGGCGCGGTTGTCTCACGGCGAGTTCATCGTCAAAGCGGACGCGGTCGCGTCGTTTGGCGTCGCGAATCTGGATGCGATCAACCGCGGGTTGAGGATCCCCTCGATCGAAAGGTTGGCCCTCCCGCGGTACGCGGAGGGCGGTCTCGTGGGTGAAGCGGGCGCGGGCGGGGAATCGAATATAAATCTCGGGATCAGTCTGGACGAGGGTCTGATCCTCAAGCACCTTTCGAGCAAGGCGGCGGGGAATATCATCCTGAATCACCTCGCGAACAATCCGAAGGCGGCGGGGAAAGCTCTGTCACGGAGTACTTAAAATGTCAGTGAAGATCGGGACGCTGATCGCGGCCGTTCACCGTTTACTCCGCAAACGCCCACGGACCCCGCGTGGCCCCCTGCCGCGGCCTTTCGCAGGTCCAAGGGCGAAGCCAGACGCAAGTGCTGGAATGGTACTATAGACCTATTGCGCTGTGGAAGTGGCAGTTCTAAAGTGGAGACTGCAAGCGAGACCCGCGGGTGTTGAAGCACCCGCGAGCCTCTGACCGCCAAAGTGAGGTAAGCACCATGACGGCTCCCCAAAGCCTACCAGATTCGACCATTCACCCGCATCGGGTTCTGAAGTTTGCCGCCCTTCTGGCCGCTTTTTCGTTGTGGGCTGTTCCCGCCTATTCGAGTTCGAGCACTCCAAACCGCGACGTCTCCGAAGTGCGCGCGATCCTGGCGCAGTCTCTTCTCGAAATGAATCATGACGGCCGGCTCCCACTTTCGGGCATCGCCGGCCATGGTCCGAACGGACGCATAGTGCAAATCGACCCGTGGGAAGGTAACGCCGAAACTGCCCGGGGAAAATCATGACCGCCCCGATCGATCTCGTTCACCACCGCTCGGCCGTGGAAGAAGCCGGCGCCGGATGGGTGGGCCTCCAGGAAGGACGGCGCTACTGCCTGGTGCTCTTTAACGATCCCATCAGCCACAACACGATCGCGATCCGCGAGGACGACGTCACGCCGGCGGCGGTCCGGGCCAAAATCCAGGAGTGTCGCGAAAGATTCTCCAGGGCGCATTCATGAGCGGCCAAATCTTCCGCGGACTGGTTTTTCTTTTCGCGCTCGGCACGCTCCTCTACTTCATCCGCGAGGCGTGGCGCGCGATCATCGCCCCGGAATTCAAGCGCGACGTCGCATGGCTCCGGGAGAATCGGCTCCGGCGCCGGCGCGCATCGAGGGGCGGGAAGTGAAATCTTTCTGTGACGTCATGGGCAATGACGTGGGGTTCCGCTTCAGCACTGATACATGGGAACGGCTCCCGAGCCAGGGAGCTCGGGAGCCGTCTAAGGATCGTGGACCGTTCAGAGTGAAGCGAAGTGAAGCCATTGTACCACGCATGCCCAGAAGTCACTCACCGGGGGAAGGGAACCTGTTTTTCTGATTCCTCGTTTGCCTTCACTTTCTCGCCAATCAATCCCGCGATCGTTCCCGTTCGATGTTTGCCGGGGAAACCGTTTGTGACCGCAAGCGTGTGACCCGTATCCCCCGGGGCGGATCGCGCCTGGGGCTGGCAGAATCAGGCGCCGCGATCGCCGACTCCCGAAATGTTTACCGCGCCGGCGGAAACCGCATAATTGCTGACGCGGATCTCTGAGACCGCGGCCGCAAGAATTCTTCTCTTGGTTTCTCTGTCCAGGACCGGCCCATCGAAAAGCGGAGTCAACGCCTCCGGCCGTTTTCTGGTTCCCGGCTGTCTCTGGCATTCGTGGCCCGCTTCTCACGCCCGGCTGCCAGGGCTCGAAGGGTGCCAGGCGCCCGTCCGTGTGGCGCCCCGTTGAGGCTCTTCTGTTTCGTGTGCTGACGCTCCCGGTTCTTCTCAAGGTGTGCGGTGCAGTATCCGACGCTGTTCCGGTCGAGAGGCTCCGGGCAGATGCGGCACTTTCCCTCTGCAACGTTCCTCTCCTGGTAGCGCAGCGAGGCGGCGAGGTGCGCTTTGCCGGGGGCCAGCAATGTGCGCGGCACAAGCTCTTCCTGGCTTCGCTGCCCGTCACGGATGCGCTGTTTCGCCCAGGCGCGGATCTCGGCGCCATGTTCTTCGGGAGACTGAATCGCTCGCATGAGCGTCGCCCGGTCGGTTTGGCGAAACCAGCCCGCGACGGCGGCCTGGGCCATTTGATCAATGAGCTTGTCGAGCACCGCGTGGAGATCCGCGCGAAGGTTGGCCACCTCCGCGAGGCGCGCCAGCTCGAAGCTGCCCACGTCGGTGTCACTGGCCCCGAGAAGGAAAGTCAGCCGCGCGCCAGGGGCCAAGTTTTTTTTCGGCACGAGAAGGTGCGACGATCCGTTTGACTTTGTGGAATGGTGGGGTAGATTCGGCTCAGCTCCCATGGCGGGTCCCTCGCTATGTGGGTCAGGGGCTCGGAGGTGCGAGAACACTTTCGAGCCCCGCTTTTTACAGACGCCCAACATGCCACAGACGTGGCACATTAAGCAACCTCTCTTTTCTCATCGATTTGCGCTTTTCCATAAGCACTTCGAGGGTTTACTATGTTGGCGACTTGCCGCGTCCAGTGAGGGGGAGCTCGCCGAATGTGTCATCGAGACAGCGATCGGTGGAAATCCTCCAGATTCGCACGTTTCGTCCTGTCCTACGGCGTCGCCGATCTTGCGACAGAACTCGATATCCATCCTTCCGCGGTGTACCACTGGATCCGAGGGGTGAGCGCGCCTCGTCGAGGATACGCCGTAGTTATCCAGGATCTCGCCCATGAATCGGGCGTCAGGCTCACTCTCGATCAAATCTACCAACACTCGCGCGATCGGCTGGCCGCCCATCCAGATTGCGCGACTCACGTTTCGAGAGAGGAATGGCTCGCGCGGGGACGCGAAATGAGACGGCGCCATGACGGAGGTTAAGAGATCATGCGTTTCCCCGCGACGATGGCCGATCTGCTTCGCGGCGGCTACGTGTTCCTCCAGACGAAACCTTGCACGGACTGCCGCGCGCTCGTCTACTGGTTCCGAACGCCGACGCGTCGCGAAGGTCCCTTTGTGAAAACGCCGCGCGACCGTTTCGTGTCGCACTTCGCGCTATGTCCGGCCGCGCGGATCAGGCACGCGGATGCCACTTGTCCCGGCCAGGGAGAACTTTTTCCGAGCGACGTCGTGTCATCGTTCGCGCCCAGGGCGTAGGGACGCGTCGGCCGCGCGGGGGATAACGCCGCGCTGGAATCGGCACGGCGGTCCGGCGGCGGTGCCTGGACGTTTGCGGAGTAAACGGGTTGGACCATAGAGGGCGGCATCCGGGCAAGCACACTCACCGCGTCTTGAGAAAAAAATAAGTGAGTGTGCGGCGAACGGGCGCGCCGCGCGGATTTTCTCCCTAGCTTTCGGGAATCTCGCCGCCGGGCAGATCTTCCCGCACCGTATCGATCAGCCCAAGCCAAAACGCATCCATCGCCGTGAGTTCGTTTTCCGCTCGCTGTAGCGCGTGGCAGAGCGCGATGAAGAAAGACCAGAAGGGCAGGAAATACTCGCGGAACTTCCGCGCCTTTTCTTCGGCCGGTAGGTCGTCCCGATCGTCTTCCGCAAGGACGAGAGGCGCCCAGCGCTCCGAGAGCGTTGCGAACCAGGCGCCGTTGGTGCCCCGGGAGTATTCGTCGAGAAAGAAAAAGTGCTCGTTGATCTTGCGGAGTCCCCCCGCGCGAAGGCTCCATTCGGGATCGCTTTTGCTGTTCTCGTACTCGAACGCGATGCAGGCGTCGAGCATGAGCTTCTCGGCGTCGATCGTCTCGCTCGGGAGGCAGGCCTTCGCGACTTCCTCCTCGAAATGAGTCACGAGGCCGTGGTAGCGCTCCCAGATGGCGCCCGCCTGTCCCAAAATCCTTTGCGCAGCCGGAGGCGCTTTCTGGCACAAGATCTCCTGAAAACAATCCAGGTCCGTGAGCGTCCGATCGGTTACGTTCGCGCGGTGGGCCTCGAATGTCGCGCGCAGGGCAAACAGGAGGAACATGAATCGCCGCGCGGACTTGTCGAGGAACGAGGCCGCGAATCTGCTGTTGGAAGTCTTCAAAACCTCGGCGAGCAGGGAGGCGTGTTCGGCAGTTACGGCCTGGGGCGTGGTGATTCTGGTCCCGTGGTAGAGCAGCCTGCTTCCCGGATTCGCGATCGCGTGGTCGCCGGAGGAGAGAAGATCCGCGGCCGCGCTCCACGCTTTCGAGAGCGCGATGGTGATGATCCTGCAGGCGCTCGCGCCCTCCCGGTCCGGCGACCTGAGCAGATCTAGAATGCGCTGGCCCGCTGCGACGTTGCCGCCCTCGCTGTCGATGAAGACGGTTATAGGTTCGCGGCTGCGGCGAGTGAGTTCGAGGATCTGCGGCCGGAGGCGATCCTCCAGGGCTTTATTGATTGCGCCATCGATGCGGATCGCGCGATCGGGGTTCGGTGTGAAGTCGGCGTCATCAGGCACACTCGCCTCCGCCCTTTGGCGGCACGATTTGCGGGCCCAGCCGCCGCAAGCTCTCCGGAACGCAGGGAGACTCGACGGCACTCTTCAGCAACGCTTTACCTGCCTCTTCCCACTCCGGCGCGATTTCGCGTCCCGTGACGTAGAGCTTCATGGCGCGCTCGAAAGAGATGCCGAGCTGGTACGAAAGGACCGCTGCCAGGATGCGCTGTCCGATGGTTTCCTGTTTCTTGCTTTTCCTCATTTTCGTCCTTTCCGCGTTTCGTCGAAATGCAGCCAAAAGCCGCAAGGCCGTGAGGGGATACGGAATCCCCTAAAAACTGACTAAAATCGCTAAAACTGCACCTTCTCGACCGCTCTCTTCAGGTGGCCGGGACTCAGGTGCGCGTAACGCAAAGTTGTCTGGAAAGAACGATGCCCCGCAAGCTGTTGAACTTCGAGGAGTGGCACTCCAGCGGCAACCAGGCGCGAACAGTACGTGTGGCGCAAATCGTGGTACCTAAACGCCGGCACCAGGCCCGCTTTCTTCACAGCCTTCTCGAACCAAAGCCTCGAATCGCGCGGTGACTCATTTCTTTCGGGCGTAATGAAAATGGCGTCCCGCGCAGCCCGTTTGCGGAGCCGCAGGAGACAGCGGCGCGCAGCCCGGTTGACCCGCACTGAGCGATCCCCGGTTTTTCCGTGGACCAGCAAAACGCCCTCCCGAACCTTCCAATCCTCCCACTTGGCGTTCCACAGCTCCCCGCGTCTCGCGCCACAGAGGATCGCGAGCTCCACCTCCAACACCTTTTTTGGACACTCTTGCCGAATCACTCGCAACAGCCGGCGCTGTTCCTCCGCAGTTAAAAAGCGCGGCACAACCGGCGATTCTTTCGACCGCTCGACGCTTCCGCCGGCCAGGGGATTCGCGGCGATGAGCCCCTGGCGCAAGGCATGACGGAAAATCGACCCCAAAAGACTGTGATAGCGATTGACGGTCGAACCCTTGACCGGATCGTGCAAGGCATCCCCGCGCGCGAGAGACTGCAGGAAGAGCTCGATTCTCCCCGCGGTGAGCGCACCGGCCTTCACATGCCCGAGGACCGGCAGAACTCTCCGCAACCGCCGCCGATCGCTCGCGAGCGAGGACGGCTCATTTCCCCGCAGTCGTTTTGCTTCGAGCGCCGGCTCGACGAGATCTCGAAAGCGCATCTCGCGCTTGGCGCCCTTGGGCGCGCGATTTGTCCGTAACGCGGCGCCATCCGTCGCGATCTTCCGGCCGCGCGCGAACTTTGTGTGGTCCATGTTTGCGCTCACCTCGTTCTCCTCCTATCCGCGATCGCGAGCGGGTCCCTGATTCCCAGAAGCTTCAGCCTGCCGGCGAGTTCTCTTTCATCGCGGCCGAAGACGGTCTCGTGGCGGCGCGGCAGAATTGCCTTGAGATAGCCTCCGCCCATCTTGACGATCGCGATTCTGCACGCGGGCATTTCTCGCACCCCTTCGCAAATCCGGGCGCTCGCGCCATCGCCGGATTAAAGCCCCCGGAGCGCCATCTGTGAGGGATCGCGCCGATATTTCCTTCACTTCGCCCCTGGCGTCTTCGATCTTGCGCGTGGGCCTGGCCTCAGCGTGCCCTTAAATTTGCGAGCCCGCGCGACGTCGGCCGCTGTCCATAGGCGAAACAATTTCTCGCCTACCGCGGTTGGCTTTGGTGCGGCGACGTGCCCGGCTTCAATCCACGAATACAGCGTCTGCCGAGAGATGCCGAGTCGGTTCGCGGCCTGCGCCATCGTGTAGGTTTTCATCGCGGCACACGATAGCAATCGCTGGACGCCGATGTCTACCAGAGAAGAACTCTAGTTGCGGCGGTGACGGCCGAATGTCACGCTCATCGCCGACTCGCCGGGCTTAGGCTGCAGTGGTGAAAGGAACCGCGATGACGAAACTAGCCGTAGGTCTTCAGGAAGCACAGGAAATGACGGGGATCTCTCACTTCACCCTCCGCCGAATGGTCAGGCTGAGAAAGATCAAGGCGGCGCGCGTCGGGCGCCGCATTCTCATCCCCGTCAGCGAACTCGAAAACCTGGTGAAGCCTGGCGCGGCGCATGAAACAGGCGAAAAAGGAAAGCGACGCGCTGCGACTCTCGCGAGGGGCGGCAAGAACGCCTGAGCAGTCGCGGGGCGTAGGCCAATCCATGACCGAGAACACCGCACCGAATAAAAAATCGCGCCCCGAAGATCTGGTCGTGCTATGAGACCGAGCCACGGGAGAAGGACCTGGATCAAGTTGTGGGTGGGTGACTGGCTGGAAGGAACGACGCGTTATCAAATGAGCGACGCGCAACGCGCCTTCTGGGTCGATTTGTTGGCCATGGCCGGCCGGTCGCGGTTCGGTGGAGTCGTGTGCTCCGGGAAGGACGGCGAAAAATGGATTGGCTATCCTCTCTCGAAATTCCGCGGACTGTTCGCTGAACCAATCGACGTCGAGGCCACGCTTCAATTGTTCGAGGGAACGGGGAAGATCACCATGGAAATCTCCGGCGAAGGGCCTCGGCGACTCTACACGCTCTTCATCACAAACTGGGCGCACTACCAGTCCGAATACGAGCGGAAGCGCAGCGAAAGGCGGCGCCGCCCGGAGAATGTCCCATCCGCCGTCCCACCAGATGTCCCACAAATGTCCGCTGGAATGTCCCACTCGATGTCCCTCAAAAGTACCTCGACAGAAGGAGAAGTAGAGAGAGAAGTAGAAGGAGAAGTAGAAATAGAGCGGAGGCCGCGGAGGAGTGCCGCCGCCGCTTCCGCCGCCGCTCCCACCGCCATCACCAAGGCATTTTTTGCTCTTGGACACGAACCGTTCGGACCGCCAGCATTCCAGGAAATCTGGACAGAGGACTGGTCTCAAGCGGGCGAAGATCCTAACTGGACCGACATCATGGAGCGAACGATTCAGAGATGCGAGGGCGTCGGGGTGACGGTTCCGGGGCTGTTCTACCAACACAAGCATGAAATCGAAAAGGGACAGGTGAGGATGCGCTATAAGCAGACCCCCCTATAGGAACGGCGGCGCCGGAGACGTCGTCAGCCAACGCGCGAAAGCGCGGCGGCCCGCGTCCGAAGAGACCTTGGAAGGCAGGAGGGCAAACCGATGAGCGATGCAATGTGGAATCGCGACAGATACGCGCGAAAAATCGCGGCGAAGCTCTCTCAGAACTTCCGTGCTCAGTTGGAAGAATCGGAGTTGGACTACGTCAGGGCAGAAGTTCCTTGTCGGCAGTGCGGGGCAGGCATGACCGATCTTTGCGTGACGCTGACGGGGAGCAACACGAAACGCGTTCGTTCAGTTCACACCGACCGACTTCTGAGGTTCACGAATCGATATGCCGGTGATCTTTACCGGTTGGAGATGCTTCCCCATCGGCTCTCTCATGCGATTCGCCTCATCCGGCAATTGCGGCATCACCATCGCGAGCGAACGGAGAAAAACGGCATGAGCAACCGAGGAAACGAAGTGGACCTGCACGAAGCCATGGACATGTTGGACGTCCCAGAGGAGGTGCTCGGAAGGATGGCCGAGGAAGGAAAAGTCAAATCGCGGCACGCTGACGGCACGCTCTATTTTCTGCGCGAGGAGATCGAGGCGCTTGTCGATCACCAGATCGAGGAGGCCCGGTCCGAATGACTTGCATCGTTGGATTCACGAATGGGAGTGACGTCAGCATCGGAGGAGACAGTGCCGGCGTTGGCGGCTTGGACTTAACAGTTCGCGCGGACGAGAAGGTGTTCTTGCTTGGCGAATTCGTCTTCGGGTTCACGACATCGTTTCGGATGGGACAGCTGCTTCGCTACAGACTCACGCCTCCGCCGTTCGTCGAGAAGCAGGACGTATTCGAGTACATGGCGACTTTTTTCATTGACAAAGTGCGAACCGTGCTGAAGGACGGCGGATTCGCGACGAAAGAAAAAGAAATGGAGCAGGGCGGCACTTTTCTGGTCGGCATTCGCGGAAGGCTGTTCTCAGTTCAGTCCGACTACCAAATTGCAGAAAGCGCGAGCAGATTCGAGGCCGTCGGATGCGGTGGCGCGTGATCCGGCGCGCTCGCTCTCATTTCGGCAGGGGAGAAACCACGATGGATAGAACAGAAAAAACGGCACCGGGGGTTGACGTGAAAAAGATCGTCGGGGGATTGCGGAGTCGGATCGTCGGGAATGGGATGGAGGATCCGGAGAAACTCCTCGCGCACCCGAAAAATTGGCGGACCCATTCGCCAGATCAGGCGGCGGCGGTCGAGAGACTCCTGCAGGAAGTCGGATGGGTGAGTCCGGTCGTCGTGAACAAAAAGACAGGGCGGATCATCGATGGACACCTGCGGGTCGCGTTGGCGAAGAAACGGAACGAGAAAAAAATCCCGGTCGTCTACGTCTCTCTCTCGGAGAAAGAGGAGGATCTCGTCCTGACGATGCTGGATCCCCCCTGCACTCGATGCCAAGCGAGGCCGGCGCCGGAGAGTGGACGGTGATGAGATGAAACGCAGCCCCATAGACGTGAAAGAGCTCGCGCGGCTGCTACAGACCGCGGCGAAAAAACACAACGAAAGCGCCGATGCCACCTGTTCTGTCGCCGCCCTCTTCGACCGTTCGGATGACGACCTTAGCGACAAGATGTTCGATAGCGTCTTCGAGGCGGTGACGGAGCTCGCGGGCATCCCGCTGGAAAATAAACCGGACTACCTGCGCGCGGCCCGCAGACTGATTTCCAGGATTAAGCGAATACGTCCGCGCGACGCATCCGCGAAAAAACTTGTCCCGAGGAGGAAACATGGACAGAAACGAAAAAGCAAATGAACTGATCGCACGAGCCGAGAATGCCGGCATTCGGCTGGAGTTCGATTCCGGTCTGAACGTGGTGAAGCGGACGGAATCGGGCGATCCGGACGGACAACGCGCCATCATCGCCGAACTCTGGAAGCACCTCGGGGAGGTTCGTCATCTCGCAGAAGGCCGCGCGATCGGGCGTCGCGGGCAACAATTGGTGGGCAAGCCGATCTGGTGCGAACACGGGCACGGCACACTCCTTGGTGCGTCCTACGATGGCACGCTGACGATCTCGACGAGCCAAGAGATGCGGCTTGCGCACGAGGAATACGCGCATCGTTCGCAAGTAACGCTTAGCTCCAACGCGGAGAGTCTACTGGTCATCGATGACGGACCGGAGGCCGGCGCCTCATCTCCGGATGGCCAGGAGGCACCGGAGCAGCCGAGGCCGGGATTCCTCGAGCGGCTGCGAGGCCGCTGACGGAGGGACTGAAATGCCGAATTCGGTTCCACTTGTGGAAGAAAACCTCGATTTCGACGCGTTCCCGGTCGTCCCTGGATCAAAACCTCGGGAAATGGCCCCTGCGCGCGGCCCTGGGGGTAATACGGGGCTGTTTCGCCAAGTCGCCGAGCTCGCAGGCGCAAACGAGGAGAAACGGGTCCAGTGACGCTCAGCGCAGCAAAACTCGCGCACGTTCCGCAACCGCGGCGATCACTCCTGAGCGTCGAGGAAGTTGCCGAGTTGCTGCAGGTACCGGTGTCCTGGGTCTATGACAGAACCAGGTCGCGCGGCGTGAATCGCATTCCTGGATTCCGCCTCGGAAAATATTGGCGCTTCGAGGAGGGCGAAGTCCTGGCTTGGCTGGAGCGTCAGCGGTCCGGAGGGCGCGGGAATGCTTGACGCTGGAGTTACACTCTCTTCCGACACAGGAAACGGCCGACGAGCCACGGAAAGGAGCACGATGGCTCGACCGCGGTACCAGGACGGCAGTTTGGTAATTCGCGGGGGAAAAAGAAAACGCTACGTGATTCGCTGGAGGGAGGACGTAGCGAAACCGGACGGAGCGATCGCCCGCATTCGTCGCGCGGAAACGATCGGATTCGTCAGCACCATGAAGAAGCAGCAAGCGCTCGCGATTCTCCAGCCACGAGTGGGTCTGGCCAGTCAGCAACGGCGCCAGCCAAAGGCGACCATGACGCTCTCGGAATTTGTGAGCGCGGAGTGGAAACCAAACGCAGCGCTGGCGCTGAAAAAGAGCAGCATGCGCATTTACGGCTTTCAACTCGATAAGCACATCCTCCCCGGGCTCGGCGCGTCGCCGCTTCGCGACGTCAGCCGCGCCCAGGTTGAAGCGTGTCTAACGAGAATGAAAGTGCAAGGCCACGCGACTTCGACTCTGCGCAGCGTCCGGGCAACATTCTCGACGGTGCTGCAGGAGGCGGTCGAGCGCGGCTATCTGGAAAAAAATCCCGCTCACGGTGTCCGCATTCGCGAAGCGGACATGAAGAAAGAGCGGCGGTTCTATTCGGCGATGGAAATGCGCACGCTGTTAGCGGCTCTGGCCGAGCCGTGCCGTGCCGTGGTTTTGACGGCCATTCTGACAGGCTTGCGGATCGGCGAGATCCTCGCTCTGCGTTGGAAACGCGTCGATCTGCTTCGCGGCACGATGCAAGTTGCGGAGACGTATTCAGACGGTGAGTTCGGAACGCCAAAAACGAAGAGCAGCAATCGGGTCATCCCGATCAGTTCTGTTCTCCGCGCGGAACTCGAAGCGCGGCGCGCCAGGTCGAAAACGACCGAACCTGACGAGCTGGTGTTTCAGACGCCGGCTGGCACTCCGCTCAACGCCAAAAATCTGTACAACCGGGAACTTGCGCCGGCGTGCGATCGGATCGAATTGCCGCGAGTCTCGTGGCATTCCTTCCGACACGCGCATGCAACGCTTCTCGGCGAGGTCGGCGGATCTCCAAAGACAGCCCAGGCGCTACTGGGGCACTCGGATCTGGAGACCACCTTCAACACGTACACCCATGCCGTTCCCGACTCGCAGAAAATTGCGGTAGAGCGAGTGGCCGGGATTTTGTTCGGGGTTTTGGACTCAGTTGGACTCAACTCGCCATCGGCGGCGACGCCGGGCGGACGGTTAAACTGATGGAAGCAGAAGCAGTTAGGGGAAAGAAGTGGTGAACCGGGCAGGACTCGAACCTGCAACCCGCTGATTAAGAGTCAGCTGCTCTACCACTTGAGCTACCGGTCCACGGACAATTCTTCATTTTACACGCTCAGGAATTTCTTGTCGACACGCGCGTTCCACGCCCGCCCCACTGCCAACGCCTCGCCGCACCTTTGCCACTTCCCTCACTTCGCCCGCAGCACCGCCGCCAAATCCCGCGCCACTTGCCGCGCCCGCTCCAAATCCTGCGGGTCAAACGAAATCGCGGACACCCGCGGGTGTCCGCCTCCACCATACTGTTCGGCCAGCGACGCCAGATTTTTGTCCGCCGTCGCCTGGTTCCACGGATTCGTACCCAGCGACACCTTCGCCCGCACCGGCGACGCGCTCACGCTCACCGAATACACGCCCTCCGGGTGCAGCAAATACGGAATAAATTTGTTGTACCCTTCCAGGTCCAGGTCGCTTACATCAAAAAAGATTACGCCGTCTTGCGATTCGCAGCGTTCCCGCAACACTTCGATGGACTTCCAGTGCCGCTCCAGCAGCGGTTCCAGATGCTTCGCCACAATCGGCAGCTTCACCATCTCCGCCAGCGGCCGGTACGCCAACTGCGTAATGATCTGCGCCGGAATGCCGTTTTCCGGGGCCGCCTCGATCACCAGCGCCAGTTGCGTCGCCGGCTCCGCCATCTCCGTCGCCGATTGCGCCGTCGCAAACTGCGCCCCGTCAATGATGTCACCCCAGTAAATCAAATTCTCCAGCGGCTTCGTGTCAAACCCGAACTTCTCTTTCGTGACCGTGGCGATCAGCTTTGTGCACGACTTGTACTCCGGGTCGTAGTACATGTTCTTGCCGGGGTAGCTCCGGAAATACTCGGCATCCGCCGGCGTCAGAAAGGCGCTCTGGTGATGGTCAAACCACCACGTCACCTTTGGCGAATTCGCGTACTTGAAATCCACGATGACATTCTGATCCCCGTCGAACAGCCCTTCTTCCCAGGGATGCTTGGCCCTATGCGTCATTCCCGTGAACTGGAATTCCGCCTTCCCGTCAACACGCTCCCGGTAGAAGCGGTAGAACACCGCCGCCGAAGCGGTTCCGTCAAAGCAGCGATCGTGAAAGCACAGTCGGACTTTGGTCATGGCGATCGAGCTTGTCTCCTCTCTCCACCGTCTCCGCCGGAAGAAGAAACAAAGCCCTTTAAGATGTACGTCTCATCGCAGAAAGTCAAGCACAAAGGCCTGCGCAACCTTTGCCTTGCACCACATCTCCGATTTGCAGGGGTTGAATCAATCGCCTGCTCAGGCGTTCACCGCGTACGAACGGTTCTTGGCCACTCCTGGCCGCAACGTGAACCGGATGTTGAAATACGACGCTGCGGTCACGACCTTCTGCAGTTCCGCGTCTTCCGTGTACCGTCGCTTTGGGATTCGCCGCGCCAGGATCGCAAATTCCAGGGGTTCGCGCCGGAAGGGATACGGCGCCAGCGTGAACTCATTCTTCCCCGCCTTGCGTATTTCCCAATCCACTTCCGCGCCCTCATCATTCACGGGCACGCCCTCGATGATTGTTTCGTCCGCGCTTCCCAGGCAGAAAAACAGCGACAGCCGGTCCAGCGCGTCCAGCCGCTGCGAGTTCGCCTTGATCAGTTTTTCTTCCGTGAACGGCTTCGTCGCCGGATTATTCCGCAGGTCCACCTTCAGCCGCAATTGCTGCAGCCGCAGGCGTTGCACAAAATCATTGGCTTGGTGTTGCTCCTGCGTCTTCACGTACTTCGCCGAATAGCCCGGCATGGTCGCCTTTGCCCGGTCGTACAAGCCCGTGCAATGCGCCGCCACCAGCAGCCCCGCATACAAATCCGCCTTCACCGCGCGCTCAATTCCCCGCTGGTACAGCGCAACGTGCTCTTCCGTCGGCACCGTCATGAAGCTGTACGGCGTAAACGTCTTCGGATCGACCCCCGGCGCCAGCTCCCATACCTGCCAGCCGTTGTCATGTTCCGCCGCAGCCAGACAGAACGATGCGAACGGCTCCGGCCGCGTGAAGGTCTCGTTGCCCCATTCCCGCGCAAAAAAACCGGCCAGAAACGCGTGATCCGTTTGCCGGATCACCACCATTGGGTCGTCCTGCTGCAGAATCATCGGCCTGCCCTTCACCCGCTCCGCTCGGTTCGGGTTCCCACATTATCCGCTTCTACACCAGTGGATTCCAGCACAACCCGCATCTCCCTCCCGTCTGGCCAAGACCCACGCAATCCAAGTATCATCAGTAGTACCGGTGCGGGAGTGGCGGAACTGGCAGACGCGCAAGACTTAGGATCTTGTGGCCGAAAGGTCGTGGAGGTTCAACTCCTCTCTCCCGCACCAAGTCTACCCTCAGAACTCAGCGAGCCATCTCAAAACAGCGTTCGGGAGGGTACCACTTCAGAGGTTGCTGAAAAACGTTGGTTCGTTGTCATCCCGCAAAAGCGGCGGCCCTTCGAAGCTCCCCTCGAAGATCGGGGCAAGCAGGGTAAACCTGACCGCCGCACTCAGCCGTGCCATCGCCGCCGACTAAACCTGCTGCCGCATCCTTTGGAGTGCGGGAGCTTGCTCCCGCTTTTGCTATGGACAGAGTTTCTGCCCAAATGTTCACGCAGCGGCGCCGCTTCAACCGTAAAAACGGCGGCGAGCCGCCGCACTCCAAAATGTCACCCCACTTCCACTTTGTCATTCCGGCCGAAGTGCCGCGCCTTCTGCGGCACGGAGCGGAAGGATCCGCTTTTCCCTTCCACCTTTATTCAAAAATCACTGTCTTGTTGTTGTACAGCAGAATCCTATTCTCAATGTGCCAGCGAACCGCGCGCGAGAGCACGACCTTCTCCAGGTCCCGCCCCTTCTCCACCAGATCCTCCAGCCCATCGCGATGGGAAATGCGCGTCACGCCCTGCTCGATGATCGGCCCGTCGTCCAGCACTTCCGTTACGTAGTGCGCCGTCGCCCCAATCAGTTTCACCCCGCGTTCATACGCCTGGTGGTGCGGCTTGCCTCCCACAAACGCCGGCAGAAACGAATGGTGAATGTTGATGATCCGCTGCGGGTAGTGCGCAATGAATTCCGGCGAGAGCACCTGCATGTACCGCGCCAGCACCAGCAGATCGATCTGGTGCGACTCCAGCAACTCGCGTTCTTGCTCTTCCACCTGCGCCTTCGTCTCCCTCGTCACTGGAAATATGTAGTAGGGGATCCCGTAAAAATCCGCGTGGCGCTGTGCGTGGGGATGGTTGCTGATCATCAGCGGGAATTCGCACGCCAGTTCGCCGTTGCGTTGCCGGTAGAGCAGGTCCACCAGGCAGTGATCGTATTTGGAAACGAAGATCGCCACTCTGGGGCGGTAGCTGCCCAGCGCGATCCGCCAGTTCATCCCAAACTTTTTCGCAAGCGGCCCAAACGCCCCGGGGAAATCTTTCAGCTCCAGCCGGAATCCGTCCAGGTCCCATTCCACGCGCGCCAGGTAGTAGCGTTCTTCACCCGCCTGGTGCTGTTCAAAATGCAAAATGTTCCCGTCGTAGCGATAGATAAATTCCGCGATCGTCGCGTCCAGCCCCTTCCGGTCGGGGCACTGGACCAGGAGGATGCCACTATTCTTCACGAAAGTTCCCTCCGTCCTACCCACATCTTAAGCGAAGCCCTCTGTGACGTGGGACTCTTCCCCGGTGACGTGTGACCTGTCCATGATCCCGCCCCACAGGATCCGCTCCTTGGCCACTTTGGAGTGCGGCGGCTCGCCGCCGCTTTTACAGCCGCATGCCCCGCCAACAAACCACAGCGCCACGGCACTGCCTTGCCCGGCCTCGCTGTTTTCCTGGGTTTCCTCGCGTAGTGGCCGGTCTTTAGACCGGTTCTTGGGTGTGCCGCTTTTGTGACGGCCCCTTGGCGTGTACCCCGACGTGGTCGGGGAAGCTGGCGCCTTCTCTTGGGTGTGTAGCGGCCGCTTTCTGAAGCGGGCGCCTTTGACTTTGTTCATCAGGTTTTCTGCAGCGGGCCGCCTCCTGTTTATCCTGAGCCTCGAAGGGCCTGCCCGTCGCAAAATGCAGGCGAGCGCCCTTGGCACGAGCAAAGACAAATCCTGATTTACCCGTGCAACGCAACTCTTCGGCTTCTACAATTTCTGGAAAAAGTGCGCCACCTTCTTCCCCGCACTCTCCGTGTAATACACCGTGACCTTCCCTGTTTTATCCGCGCCCTTGCCAATGGCTACTGCCGATTCCTTCGTATCCTTGCCCACCACGTCAAACGTCTGCTCCGTTCCATCGGCAGCCTTTACCGTGACCGTCTTTCCACCTTCACCAACCCTGGACACTGTTCCGTCCACGGACTTGATCCCATCCTTGCCCAAGTGGTCCACTTCCACCGCCGTCTTCTCGCTGCCCTTCTCCGTGTAGTGCACCGCCACTTCCGATCCTTCCTTCAACCCATGGAATGCATCCTTGGAGCCCGTCTCGGTTGCCTCCGCGCCATGCACAGCCGTCTTATCCACGAAATGAATCGTGTGCTCCGTTCCATCCGCCGTTTTGACCACCGCCGTCTTGGCCCCAGCGTCCAGTTTCGTAATCGTGCCGTGGATCGCGGACACCACATCGTCCGTCGCCCGCACCGGCAACACCATCAATCCCGCCACCGCCACAACCGCCAGCAACGCCTTCATCGCAAATTTCATTGGGGACATCCTCCTAAATTCGCATCGAATTGCCGCAGATAACCCACAAATCCTAACCTACGTGTCCAAGCCAGCTTACCGAAAAACCATCTTTCTGCCAAACGAATCGAACCCCACGACGTGTTCTTTAGGTGCATCTGGAAGCTGTGCCGGATAATCCATACTTGTCATGCCAACTTGCGCCCAGGACTGCACGTGTGGCCCAGCCAGCGGATTTCTTGTGTCTCCCCGCGTTGACCCCCGCCCCACCCTCCCCTATACTTTTATCTGGGATTTTTTTGCGGCCCGCCCTTCACCGCAGGTGGTTTCCCGAAGGTTCCCCAGACACAGCATGCTAGTGACGGGACACTCGGGATTTGTCTTTCCCGCTGCAAGGCCGGGCTGGCGCAAATCGCTTCGACGCGCAATTCACCAAGACTCTGCGCGCACTCAACAGGGAGAATCGCCATGGCGGAAGCAACTTGCCGGAGAGAGCTGGAGCTGGAAATCCCGGCGGAAGAAGTGGCCAAGCAGACGGAGAAGGTGGCGAAGGATTTGGCGAAGGTGGCGCGCGTGCCGGGTTTCCGGCCGGGGAAGGCGCCGATCTCGCTGATCAAGAAGCGCTTCGCCGAAGACATCAAGGGCGAAGTCCTGCAGACCCTTGTCCCGGAGCGCGTCGAAAAAGCCGTCGCCGAAGAAAAGCTCACGCCCGTCTCTCAGCCCCAGGTGGACAAGCTCGAATACAACGAAGGCCAGCCCGTCAAATTCCGCGCCTCCTTTGAAGTCCTCCCCGAATTCTCTCTCGGCGATTACAAAAACCTCGAAATCGAACTCCCCGAAATGACCATCACCGACGAAAGCGTCGCCAACACCCTCGCCGAGATGCAGCAGCGCGCCGCCACCTTCGTTCCCGTCGAAGGCCGCACCGTCCAGAACGACGATTTCGTCCAGGTCAAGCTTCTCGGCACGCCCGAAGGCGGCGGCGAGCCTCTGAAAGCCGCTAGCGTCCTCTGCCACGTCGGCGCCGAGGAAACCATGGAGCCCTTCAACGAAAATCTCCGCGGCGCCAGCACCGGTGACCACAAGAATTTCGACGTCCCCTACCCCGCCGACTATCCCGACGCCAAGCTCGCCGGCAAGACCTTTCACTATTCCGTGGATGTCCTCGGCATCAAGACCAAACAGCTCCCGGAACTGAACGATGAATTCGCCAAGGATGTTAGCGACGCCACCTCCCTCGACGAGCTGAAAAAGAAAATCCACGAAGGCCTGGAGCACGAGCGCGACCATCACCAGCAAGACATCACGCGCGAAAAAATCCTCGCCGAACTCGTCAAGCTTCACGATTTCCCCGTGCCCGAATCTCTCGTCGAGCATCAAATGGATGTCCGCCTTGAACGCGTAGTCCGCTCCCTGGCCCAGCAGGGCGTCGATCCCCGCGCCGTCAACGTGGACTGGGTCACCCTCCGCAGCCGCCAGCAAGACCGCGCCAAGGATGACGTCAAAGCCGAACTCGTCGTGGACCGCATCGCCACCGAGGAAAAGATCGAAGTCGGCGATGACGATCTCCACAAGGAGCTCGAACACCTGGCCAGTCATAGTGGCGAATCCGCCGAAGTTCTCGAGGCTCGTTTGACAAAGCAGGGTGCCCTCGATAGGATGAAAGCGAAGCTGCGGAGTGACAAAACCGTCGACTGGCTGGCCCAAACTGCCAAGGTCAAGACCGTCGCCGCGGCCAGTGCCACCAGCGTCAAGTGATTTCATCCCCGCTTTTGCGAGCACACTCGTTCACATGAGGAACAAAGAAGAACCCGACTATTACGCCACGACTCTGATTCCCATGGTGGTCGAACAGACCAGCCGCGGCGAGCGCGCCTACGATATCTATTCCCGGCTGCTCAAGGAACACATCATCTTTATCGGCACGCCCATTGACGACCACGTCGCCAACCTGGCCACCGCCCAGATGCTCTTCCTCCAGGCCGAAGACCCGGAAAAAGACATTCAGCTCTACATCAATTCCCCGGGCGGCTCCATTACCGCGGGCTTCGCCATCTACGACACCATGCAATTCGTCAAGCCGGACGTGGTCACCACCTGCGTCGGCCAGGCCGCTTCCATCGCCGCCGTACTCCTTGCCGGTGGCTCACCCAAGAAGCGCTTTGCCCTGCCCAACGCCCGCATCCTCATCCATCAGCCCTGGATGAGCGGCCTCGGCGGACAGGCCACCGACATCGATTTGCACGCCAAAGAGATTCTGCGCATGCGTGCCACCATCAATCAGCTCCTCGCCAAGCATTCCGGCCAGCCCATCGAGCGCATCGAGAAGGACGTCGAGCGCGATTACATCATGAACCCGGAGCAGGCCAAGGAATACGGCATGATTGATGAGATCATCTACAAGCACAGGTAACCCTGCGCAGCGTTGCTGATTGCTATCAGTACTAGAGACTTTCTCTTTCGCCTGAGGGAGAATTCGGCCTAGAATGGAACCAAGGCTCCGGTGCTTCTGCCGGAGGACGAGGCCTTCACACACGTGAAAAAATACAGCCCAGACGAACCCCTGCGCTGCTCCTTTTGCCACAAGACTCAGGAGCAGGTAGAGAAGCTGATCAGTTCCCCTTCGGACTATCCGCGCGCGTACGTCTGCAATGAGTGTGTGGGCGTTTGCCAGACCATCCTGGAAGACGAGAAGCGCGAACAGGCCGCCGCTCCCGCTCGCCGCCTGCCCCGGCCCCCGGAAATCAAGCAGTTCCTCGATAGCTACGTCATTGGCCAGGATCGCACCAAGAAAAAACTCGCCGTGGCCGTCTACAACCACTACAAGCGCATTTTCCTCAACAAACAGCCCGGTGAAGTGGAACTCAGCAAGTCCAATATTGTCCTGATCGGTCCCACGGGCACGGGCAAGACGCTTCTCGCGCAAACCCTTTCCCGCATGCTCGATGTCCCCTTCGCCATCGTGGACGCCACCACGCTCACCGAAGCCGGCTACGTCGGCGAGGACGTCGAGAACATCATCCTGAAGCTCCTTCAGGCCGCCGATGGCGATGTGCAGAAGGCCCAGCAGGGCATCATCTACATCGACGAAATCGACAAGATTGCCAAGAAGGACGAGAACCCCTCCATCACCCGCGATGTCAGCGGCGAGGGCGTTCAGCAGGCCCTGCTCAAGATCCTCGAGGGCACCGTTGCCAACGTGCCTCCTCAGGGCGGCCGCAAACACCCGCATCAGGAATTTACCCCTGTGGACACGACAAACATCTTATTTATATGCGGTGGCGCCTTTGTAGGCTTGGAGAAGCTCATCGAACGCCGCGTCGGCAAGCATTCCCTGGGTTTTCACACCGACGCCGCCCCCACCACGCAGCAGCGCCGCAACACCGAACTGCTCGAACAGGTGCAGCCCGGCGACCTCATCCGCTACGGCCTGATCCCCGAATTTGTGGGGCGCCTGCCCGTTGCCGGCGTCATGAGCGATCTGGACAAGGACGCGCTCATGAAGATTCTTACGGAGCCCAAGAACGCGCTTCTGAAGCAGTACCAGCGCCTCTTCGAGTTTGAAAACGTCCGTCTTCGCTTCACCGAGGACGCTCTCGATACCGTCGCGGAGTTGGCGCTTCAGCGCAAAGTCGGCGCGCGCGGCTTGCGTATGATCCTCGAAGACCTCATGCTGGAGTTGATGTACCACCTCCCGATGCAGCGCAAGGTCCGGGACTTTGTCGTGACCGCGGATATGGTCCGCGGCCATGAGATTAATTGGAGCTTGCTCGAGAAAGCGGGCTGATTTGTTCTCTTTAGGAGGCCGGGGCTTCAGCCCCGGCGTAAAGCCCCTATAACCTATGGGCTTTAGCCCCTGAAGAAAGTCTTTTCCGGATTTTCTTTTATCGGCAGCGGAGGAAGTTTCTTCAGCCGCTGCAAAGGAGTTTCAGGGGCCTGCATGTTCACTCGCGAAAAACAGGAAATGAAGCGCGTACCGATGATGCCGGTGCGGGACATGGTCATCTTCCCGCAACAGATGACTCCTTTCATCGTCGGCCGCGAGGCCAGCGTCCGCGCTCTCGAAGAAGCCCTCGCGGGTGACAAGAAAATCTTTCTCTCCACGCAGCACGATGCCTCGGTAGACGACCCCAAGCCCGAGGAAATCTACGCCGTCGGTACCCTCGCCAATATCGTTCAGAGCGTCAAGCTCCCCGATGGCAACATCAAGGTTCTCGTCGAAGGCATCGAGCGCGCTCGCGCCGTCTCCATCAGCCCCGAGGAAGGCTTCTTCCGCGCCACTATCCGCCTGATGGCCGCCAAAATCGAATCCACTCCTCAAGTCGAACAGCTCGTCCAGAAGGTCACCGCCCTCTACGAGCAGTTCATCAAGCTTTCCCAGAGCCTCAACTACGACACCATGATCGCCGCCGCGCGCGTCGACGATCCTTCCCGCCTCTCGGACACCATCGCCGCCAATCTGCAGCTCCCTGTCGACGAAAAGCAGGACCTCCTCGAAACCGCCGACCCTCTCGAGCGCCTCAATCGTGTCGCCGATATTCTCGAAATCGAACTCGAAAAGCTCAACGTTGACCGCAATATCAATACCCGCGTTAAGCGCCAGATGGAGCGCGCTCAAAAAGAGTATTACCTCAACGAAAAGCTTAAGGCCATTCAGAAAGAACTCGGCCGCGGCGAAAAGAGCGAAACCGACGACCTCAAGAAAAAGATCGATGCCGCCGGCATGCCCAAGGACGTACACGAAAAGGCCGCCACCGAATTGAAGCGCCTCGAACTCATGCCCCCCATGTCCGCGGAGTCCACCGTCAGCCGCAATTACATCGATTGGCTGCTCGCCGTGCCCTGGAAAAAGCGCTCCAAGGAAATTCGCGACATCAAGGCCGCCGAGGAAATCCTCAATAAAGAACATTACGGCCTCGAGAAGATCAAGGAGCGCATCCTCGAATTCCTCGCCGTGCGCCAACTCGTCAAGAATCCCAAGGGCTCCATCCTCTGCTTTGTCGGGCCTCCCGGCGTGGGCAAAACCTCCCTTGCCATGTCCATTGGCCACGCCACCGGCCGCAAATTTGTCCGCGTTTCCCTTGGCGGCGTGCGCGATGAAGCCGAAATTCGCGGCCATCGCCGCACCTACATTGGCGCCCTCCCCGGCCAGATCATCCAGATGATGAAGAAGGCTGGCACCGTTAATCCCATCTTCGTCCTCGATGAAGTGGACAAAATGTCCACCGACTTCCGCGGCGATCCGTCCGCCGCCCTCATGGAAGTCCTCGATCCAGAGATCAATCACTCCTTCACGGATCACTACCTGGACGTCGAATACGATCTCTCCAAGGTCATGTTCGTCTGCACCGCCAATGTTCTCCACACCATTCCGCAGCCCCTCATGGATCGCATGGAGATCCTGCGCCTCCCGGGCTACACCGAGCAGGAAAAGCTGGAGATCGCCAAGCGTTTCCTCGTCAAGCGCTCCCAGGAAGCCACCGGCCTCTCTGAAAAGAATCTCACCTTCACCGATGATGGCCTGCTGCACATGATCCGCCACTATACCCACGAAGCGGGTGTGCGCAACCTCGAACGCGAAATCCAGAATATCGCCCGCAAGATGGCACGCCGCGTGGTCGCGGACGGCCCCGAAACTTCCGTCCAGATCACCGCGGAAAACGTCAATGAATTCCTCGGCGTCCTCAAATACCGCGAATTCTGGCTCGAAAAGCAGAACGAAATTGGTTTGACAACCGGCCTCGCCTGGACCGAAGTCGGCGGCACCGTGCTGGCCGTGGAGGCCACCACCATGGAAGGCAAGGGACGCCTGACGCCGACCGGAAAACTCGGCGAAGTCATGCAGGAATCGGCGCAAGCCGCGATGAGCTATGTGCGCTCTCGCACCGCCGCTTTGGGTCTCGAGAGGGATTTCTACCGCACCCTCGACATTCACGTGCACGTCCCCGAAGGCGCCATCCCCAAGGACGGCCCCTCCGCCGGTATCACCATCTGCAATTCCATCGTCAGCGCCCTCACCAAGAACCCGGTGCGCTGCGACGTCGCCATGACCGGCGAAATCACCCTTCGCGGCAAAGTTCTCCCCATCGGCGGGGTCAAGGAGAAGTTGCTGGCCGCCCACCGAATGGGCTTGCGTACCATCGTGCTTCCGAAGGATAATGAGAAAGACCTTGCGGATATCCCCCAGGAGATACTCTCCAGCCTGAAAATGCACTTCGTGGAAACCATGGATGAAGTGCTGCAAATTGCGCTGGAGCGCCCGATTGTGCCGCTGGAGCACACTGGTGTTGCGCCCGTCGCGGATTCATTCTCGGGCGCCGATAAAGACGCGAGTTTGACCAACTAAGTTGCAGTCTCCGGGCACGGCTTGCCCCCGCGGGCCGCGTGATCGTCAAGACCCGGGGTTGCCTCTGGTTGCAGACAGTTTGGTTGCCCACCCTGGCGGATCATTCGTTCCGCCGGAAGGTATACCACCACGCAGTCCATTCCGGGATGTCAAGGTCAACTAGCACCACCACTTCAACTATCAAATCACCACGAGTCAGGATATATGGCAAAAGAGACAAGCACGGAAAGCAACAATCAAGTGAGCATCAGTCTGGCTGAGCTCAAAGAAAAGAACATCACCGATCTGGCCAAAATCGCCAAGGAATTGAACATTCCCGGCGCTAGCGGCATGCGCAAGCAGGAGCTCATCTTTCAGATCCTCCGCGCCCAGACCGAGAAGAGCGGCTTAATCTTCTCCGAAGGCGTCTTGGAGTGTCTGCCGGATGGCTTCGGCTTCCTCCGCGCGCCGGAATACAACTACCTCCCCGGTCCGGACGACATCTACGTCTCCCCCTCGCAGATTCGCAAGTTCGACCTGCGTACCGGCGACACCGTCTCCGGCCAGGTCCGCCCGCCCAAGGATGGCGAGCGCTACTTCGCCCTTATCAAGGTCGAAGCTGTCAATTTTGAGGACCCCGAGGTCGCCCGCAACAAGATCTTCTTCGACAACCTCACCCCTCTCTATCCTCAGGGCCGGTTGAAGATGGAAACCGCCAAGGAGAACCTCACCGGCCGCGTTCTCGATCTCCTCTGCCCCGTCGGCAAGGGTCAGCGCGGGTTGATCAATGCGCCGCCGCGCACCGGCAAGACCATGATGCTGCAATCCATCGCCAATTCCGTCACCGTCAATCATCCGGACGTGGCTTTGATCGTGCTCCTCATTGACGAGCGTCCGGAAGAAGTCACGGACATGCAGCGCACTGTCAAGGGTGAGGTCATCAGCTCCACCTTCGATGAGCCGCCCCAGCGCCACATTCAGGTCGCCGAAATGGTTCTCGAAAAAGCCAAGCGTCTCGTCGAGCACAAGCGCGATGTCGTCATCCTTCTGGACTCCATCACCCGCCTCGCCCGCGCTTACAACGCCGTCACCCCGCCTTCCGGTAAAGTCCTCAGCGGCGGTATTGACGCCAACGCCCTGCAGCGCCCGCGCCGCTTCTTTGCCGCGGCCCGCCACGTCGAAGAAGGCGGCTCGCTCACCATCATCGCCACCGCCCTGATCGATACCGGCAGCCGTATGGACGACGTCATCTTTGAAGAGTTCAAGGGCACCGGCAACATGGAAATCTATCTCGATCGCCGCCTCGCCGATAAGCGCGTGTTCCCGGCCATCGATATTCAGCGCTCCGGCACGCGTAAGGACGAACTCCTCCTTCCTCCTGACGAATTGAGCCGCGTTTGGGTCCTGCGCAAGGTTCTCAGCCCGCTTTCCACCGTTGAGGCCATGGAGCTTTTGCTCAGCCGCCTCAGCAAAACCAAAGCCAACATGGAGTTCCTCAACTCCATGTCCGCCCCCACCTAACGCCTTGCGGAAAGCTCTTTCTCTTTAGGAGGCTGGGGCTTCAGCCCCAGCTTACACCTCTCTGAGGCGACTGGGCTTTAGCCCCTGAAGAAAGTCTTTCTCGGGTTTTTCCAGAGCCTTTTGGACTACTCTGATTGCCACGGCATTCTCCCCACGCCGGCTTCGCTTTTGCCCCCAGCCCCGTGCCGTGTACTATGCAAAGGGTGCCTTCGTGCTCGAAAAATTCATAGCCCGCCAGCCCATCTTTGATCTGCGCCTGCGGGTTTTTGCCTACGAACTGCTCTTCCGCGGCGGCCCGCAAAATGCCTTCACGCCCTACGCCAACGCCTCCGCCAGCGTCATCGCCGATTCCATCACCTTGTTCGATCTCCAACTTTTGACCGGCCATGCCCGCGCCTTCGTCAATGTCGACGAACTGGCCCTGCGCCTTGGCGCTCCCCGTCTGCTGCCCCCGAATCGCATTGTTGTGGAGATCCTGGAAACCGTTCAACCCACTGACGAGATTCTTGCCATCTGCCGCGAGCTGCGCGATGCCGGCTACTTCTTCGCCCTCGACGATTTTGTGGACGCCCCGCACTCCCGCCCCTTCGTCGAACTGGCTCACTTCCTCAAAGTCGATTTCCAGTTGCTTGATCCCGATGCGCGGAAATCCCTCGCCGCCAAATACCGCAGCCCGGATCTCTCCCTCCTCGCCGAAAAAGTCGAAACTCAGCGCGACCTTGATGAAGCTCGAAGCCTCGGCTTCACCTATTTCCAGGGCTACTTCTTCTGTAAGCCGTCCATGATCGAAACCCGCGAGATTCCCGGCAACAAGCTCGTTCAGCTCCAGTTGCTCAACGCCGTCGCTGCCTCCGACTTGGACTTCAACCGCATCGAGGGACTTCTTAAGCTCGAGCCTTCCCTGCTGTACCGCCTCCTCCGCTATCTGAATTCCCCCGTCCTCGGCCTCCGCAGCGAAGTCCACAGCGTCCGCCAGGCCCTCACCCTGCTCGGTGAACGCGAGTTCCGCCGCTGGCTCTCCATTTTTGCCGTCATCGCCTTAAGCAGCGGTAAACCTCCGGAGCTGATCCGCACCGCTCTCACACGCGCCTATTTCTGCGAAGAAATTGCCCGGCCCGCCGGCCTTCAAGACAATAGTTCCAGCCTCTTCCTCATGGGCCTTCTCTCCGTCGCCGATGCCCTGCTCGATAAGCCTATGAACGAGGTCCTGCTACAGCTCCCCGTCTCGCAAGACGTCAAAGCCGCTCTCTGCGGCGGCCAGAACCGTTTCCGCGATGTCTACGAACTTCTTCTGGCCATGGAACGTGCCGAGTGGCAAGTACTCGGCGAACGCGCCGCCCGCCTCGGCCAAATCGAAGAAATACTCCCCGACACCTACAAGCTCGCCATCCAGCGCGCCGCCGCCCTCACCTTCTGATCCACCATCCTTCCTCTGCCCCCGCCGGATTCGCTCTTGTGGCACAGTCACTCCTGACTGTGCTCTTGGGTTTGCGCCAACGACTTTCTGACTGGATCTCTGCTGCTTTTCTCTCGGGTCTGCCCCTGTTGCTCAGGCCTGCAGCCCTACGGCCTTTTCTTGGGTCTGTCTTCGGGTTTGTTCTCGCCTTTGTAGGGGCCGCCTTCTGAGGCGGGCCGCTCTTGGGTTGTCTTCCTTGGAGTGTGGCGGCTCGCCGCCGCTTTTTCGGTTGCGCGTGCGCTGACAACTTTTCTTTTTCGGCCTTAACCCATGCAGCCAGACCCGGGCACTCACCGGCAAGGATGCTATTTGCGCAGTGACCAATCCCCCAGCACTTCCACGGTCGTCCCCGACTTCGTTGCAACTTTTGCTTCTGCTGTACCCTTCACCCTGGCCCCTTCAAGCGCGCCGCGGAATTCCACTCGTGCGTTGTTAACCCCCGCCGAGTGCGGGTCGCTGAAGCTGAATTCGCGCTCGCCAACTCGCAGGTCCTCGAGTTCCATCGATTCGGGCGCAAAGTCCTTCCCCGGATGCGTGATATTCAGATGCCCTTTCCAAGCACCCTCATCCAGAGAAAGTCGTAGCACCATTTGAACGGGGCCTACTCCCGGATAAAAAAGCATCTCACCGTGCCACGTGCCCGCAAGGTTCTTCTGTGAGAGCGGCCCTCCCCGAGCAAACTTCGGAACCGGCACCGGTGCAGGCTCGACGGTGAGGTAGCCTCCTCTCTTCTCCAGCGATTGCCATGCCTCCCAAGCGGCATCTTGAAGAAACTCGGCGTCGGCGCGCGGCAGATTCACCAGCACTTCATTCTTCTCCGGTTCCACCTTTTCTGTATCCAGATTCACTCGTGGTCCCATAATGCGCGATGGCAAACCGGCAGGACTCCGGTGATACAGGGTGGCGTAAAGTACGCAGGCCGCAAGGTAACTCCCCGCCTGCGAGGGATGTGACCCATCTCTCTGATAGAGTTCCATTGCCGGTTTCTCCTGGCGAACCCGCTGCCACGCCAGACCGACAGGAGCGACGATTCCTCCGGTCTTCTTGCCCGCATGCATGAAGCCGTAATTCAGGGCCGCTTGGTCTTCCGGCGTAGCCTTGCGCGCCCACGTCAGGAAAAACACGGGCCGTCCCCCGTGCCGGGCAATTTCCGCAGCCCACTTTTCCGCGTACGGAAAAAAGACCTCGTCGCTGGTCACCCGCGGCTGCCCTTCCAGAAAATAATCAATCCCCAGCGAGCTCTGCTCCTGAAGCACCACATAATCCCACTTCTGTGAATTGAGCGCTTCATGCGTCGCCGCGCTTTCCCAATGATCCTTCAGCCGCTTCCCGCCGGGGGCCTCCATCCGTGCATCGACCTGGCACTGGTGCCCTGCCTTCGCTAACCGGGAGACGATTTCGGGCAGGTTGTTGTAGTAGGTATAACTGTTGCCGAGGTACAACACGTGGATGACACAATCGCCCGCCTCTTGTTTCTGGGCGGTCTGCGCCAGCACCTGAGTGCTACAGAACAACAGTAGGATTGCGCCGGCCAGAAATCCAGCACGCGCCGCCCAGCGGCCTGTCCTGTAAGCATCAGGGATTAAATCTTTCTTTGGCATCCGTGAAGGTCCAGAAGATACCCGTGTCTTATATGTTCGGCCATGACACGGCTCGCTGGCCTCCGACGAAATCATGAGCCCGCGAGTTTCTTCGTCAGGTGTGGACGGCCTCGCGCTCGTGCGCCAGAAACACAATCAGCCGCGCCGTCTCCTCGATTCCCATGGCCGTGTTGTCCAGCAGCACTGCATCCGCGGCGCGCACCAGCGGTGAAACTTTTCTCTCCCGGTCGCGTTTGTCTCTCTCGCGCACTTCCTGCAAAACTTCCAGCAGCGAAAATTTATCGCCCTTTTCCTGATGCTCTTTCCAGCGCCGCTGGGCTCTCGTTTCCGCGGAAGCCTCCAGAAAAATCTTCAGCTCCGCCTTCGGAAAAACCACCGTGCCGATGTCGCGCCCCTCCATCACCACCCCGCCGCCCTGTCCCGCGCGCTGCTGCTCCGCCACCAGCACTTCGCGCACTCCCGCAATCGTGGCCAGCCGCGAAGCCGCTTGCGCCACCTCCGCCTTACGGATCTCCTCGGTCACTTCGCGACCGTCCAGAAACACGCGATTTTTCAATCCCGCGGTTTCCTGCTCCGGCGTGGGCGGCCTCAGCTCAATCCGTGTTTCGCGCGTCAGCGCTTCCAGCGCCGCCTCATCTTCGATCGGAATCTTGCGTTCCAGCGCCTTCAGCGCCACCGCGCGGTACATTGCTCCGCTATCCAGATACAAGTAGCCCAGCAGCGCCGCCGTGCGCCGCGCTACCGTGCTCTTCCCGGACCCCGCCGGCCCGTCAATCGCAATCGTCAGCCGTGCGCTCATTTCGGCAATTCCCGCTTTCCAGTTTTTCCCGCCTTCCTGCATCTGCTTTCCAATTTCTATTTTCTATTCTCTGAGTTCCGGGCTTCCTGATCGCTGACATCTGATCGCTGATCGCCCCTAAGCATGGTTTTCTCTAGCCACTAGCCACTAGCCACTAGCCACTTCCTCAAAATCCCATAATGTTATATCCGCAATCCACATACAGCGTCTCTCCGGTAATCCCCGAACTCGCCTCCGAAAGCAAGAACACCGCTGTACTGCCCACTTCCGCCGGGTCCACATTGCGCTTCAACGGCGCACGTTCCGCATGTGCTCTCAGCATCTCTCCCAATTGCGAAATCCCCCGCGCCGCCAATGTTTTGATCGGCCCCGCCGAGATTGCGTTCACCCGTATGTTCTTCGCCCCCAGCTCGCTCGAAAGGTACCGCACCGTCGCTTCCAGCGCCGCCTTCGCCACGCCCATCACGTTGTACTTCGGCACCACTTTTTCCGCGCCGTAGTACGTCATTGTCACGATCCCGCCGCCCTCCGTCATCAAGGGCGCCGCCGCCCGCACTACCGCGATCAGTGAATACACGCTGATGTCGTGCGCGATCCGGAATCCTTCGCGGCTCGTGTTGACGAATTCTCCCTTCAACTCCTCCGCCGGCGCATACGCCACGCTGTGCACCAGCCCGTGCAGCACCCCGTAGCGTCCCTGCAATTCCACAAACAGCTTCGCGATCTCCTCGTCCGACGATACGTCGCACATGAAGCCTTCCGACCCCGGCAAATCCGTGATCAGGTCTTTCGCTTCCTGCGCCAGCCGCTCATTTTGGTAGGTGATCGCCAGCCGCCAGCCCGCTTCGTGCAGCTTTTGCGCGATGGCCCACGCGATGCTCCTCTTGTTCGCCAAGCCAAAGATCACCGCGGTCTTCTGTGTCTCGCTCAATTTTCCCCTCAGCTGGACTCCAAGTGGCTCGCACCCGAACGCGTGTTTCTGAACTCTTGCTTCCTGATTGCTGATATCTGATAACTGATATCAGTGATCAGATATCAGTTACCAGGAATCAAGTCACGCGCGAATGCACCGCAGTCTATCAGCCCTGGCTCGTCACTCGCCACTCGCCACTTCTTCAAATCCTATGAAACGCCTTCTCAATCTCCTTCAACGAATACCGCAGCACCACCGGCCGCCCGTGCGGGCAGCTCATCGGGCAATCCGTCTTGGCCAGCGCCGCCAGCAACCATTCCATCTTCGTCTGGTCCAACGGCATGTTTACTTTGATCGCCGCATGGCACGCTGTGGACGCGGCAATCTTCGCCTGCAGCGTATCAATCGAAATCGCGGCGTTCTCGCGCTCCAGTCCATCCAGTATTTCCGTCAACAACTGCTCCGCATCACCCGCCGCAATTCCGCCGGGCACCGCTTGTATGGCCACGCTCTTCGGCCCCATCGGCTCCACTTCAAACCCGTTCGCCGCCAGTTCCTCCCCGATCTTTTCGTAGATCACCAGTTGCCGCGGCGCTAGCTCGATTACCATCGGCATCAACAGCCTCTGCGCTTCCACTTTCCCCGCCCGCCGCGCTTGCAAATGCTGCTCAAACAGCACGCGTTCGTGCGCTACGTGCTGGTCCACGATCCACAACCCCTCGCCATTCACCGCCACGATAAAGCTCGCGTTCACCTGTCCCAGCGGCTTCAAATCTGCAATTTGTTCCGGCCGCGGCAGCGTCGCTGGCGCCTCCGTGTTCCCGCGCGAAAAATTCTCCGCCCAACTCGCCGCGGGCATCGCCGTTCCCATCCCCGCTCCAGGGCTGAACGATCCTCCCGGCTCAAACGGAAATCGCTGCGGCACCGGTTGCTGCGGCGCCGCAGTCAAATCGAATCCCCCGCCCGAGGCGTAGTCCGATCCAACGCCGGATCCAACTCCCAATTCCTCCAGCGGAGGAATAATCGCCCGCGGCACTCCCGAATTCGCATTCGTCTCCGCAAAACCTCCCGCGAACGAGCCCGGCGGCGCCACGGGGTTCGGCGCCATCGTCACCGCGGCTGCCGCAAAGCTCGCGATCGGCCGCGTGTTCATCAGCGCCCGGCGAATCGCGTCGCGCGTGAAGTCGTGCACAAATTGCGAACGCCGGAAGCGCACCTCGATCTTCGCCGGATGCACATTCACGTCCACTTCGTCGTACGGCATCTCCAGAAACAGCAGCGTCGCCGGAAAAACATTCTGCGGCAGAATATTCCGGTAAGCCTCGTGAATCGCGTGCAGAATCAACCGGTCCCGCACCAGCCGCCGGTTCACAAACACGTAAATCCCATTGCGGTTCAGCCGCTGGATTTCGGGCCGCGAAGTAAACCCCGCCACCGTCAGCGTGGCCGACTCTTCTCCCGCCTCCATTTCCGGCTCCGTGATCGCCGCGCGAAACGCTGCGGAAACCGGCGCAATCTCCACCAGTTCGTCCAGCGCCTGCTTTCCAAATAACTGGTATACGCGGTCGGCCAGCTTTTCCGCTGGCGCGCAATTCACAATTTCCTGCGTCGGCGTTGTCAGCGTGAACTGCTTGCCCGGATTCGCCAGCGCGTAGTGCGTCACCAGCGAAGCGATGTGCCCCAGCTCCGTCGTATCCGACTTCAGGAACTTTCGTCGCGCCGGCATGCAGTAAAACAGGTCCGCCACGCTGATCGTCGTTCCCGCCGGCAATCCCGCCGGCTTCACGCTCACCAGTTTCCCGCCCGCAAATTCCACCCGCGTGCCTTCGGCTTCGTTAGCGTCCCGCGTTTCCAGCAACAGCCGCGAGACCGCCGCGATTGAAGGCAGCGCCTCTCCCCGAAATCCCAGCGTCGCAATCGAAAGCAGGTCTTCCGCCGTGCGCAACTTGCTCGTCGCGTGCCGCTCAAACGCCAGCAGCGCATCGTCGTGCGCCATTCCGTGCCCATCGTCAATCACGCGGATCATCCGCTTCCCGCCCACTTCCGTCTCAACGCGCACGGAATTCGCGCCGGCGTCCAGCGCGTTCTCCAGCAACTCTTTCACCACCGAAGCCGGCCTCTCCACCACCTCGCCCGCCGCGATCTTATTCGCCACCGCCTCCGCCAATATCCGAATTCTGCTCATGCAACCTTTGTTTTTCCACCCAAATTGAAACGACGGACCGAACGGACAATCTGGTAACCCCGAAACACAAACCACGCTATCAATGGCGCCGCAAAAAAGATCGCGATGGGCACTAGAACAGCGGTTGCGCCAAGAGTCCAATCTAGCCAAGAAAGCAGAACGCAAACAATGAGTGCAACTAGCATCCAACCCCATACGACCATTGGAAAGAGGAAAAAAACTCGGTCCATAGGGGGAATCATCCCCCATTCCTTCGATCTGTCCCGAAACACTTGGTGGCATTTCGAGCAGGTTCGATGACCCTCACCGAGAAAAACATCCCCGGGGCCGAGAATCACTTTGTAGACCGCCCGACAGTTCGGACACCGATACACTGTTGGGCACAGGATGCCGGTGAAAATAGCTCCTGAGGCTAGGAAACTAGGAGCTAAGGTTTCCTGTTCTTTGATGGCCAAAGGTTGCTCCATAGTACCTCCGAGACGGGGCGGATTACTTCAACCTGATGCCCAACTGCTCGAGTTGTTCTATGTCCACTTCGCTCGGAGATTCCGCCATCAAATCCACCGCCGCCGTCGTCTTCGCAAACGCAATCACCTCGCGAATCGACTTCTCCCCCGCCAGCAGCATCGTCACGCGGTCCAGCCCCAGCGCAATCCCGCCGTGCGGAGGCGTCCCATACGTCAGCGCATCCAGGAAAAATCCAAATCGCCGCCGCAATTGCTCTTCCGTCAATCCCAGCGCCTTGAACAGCCGCTCCTGAACATCCTGCCGGTGAATTCGGATGCTCCCCGACCCCAGTTCCACTCCATTCAGCACCAAATCGTAGCCCTTCGAGCGCACTTCCCACGGCGCAGTCTCCAGCTTCTCCAGATCCTCGTCCACAATTCCCGTGAAGGGGTGCTGCGCGCTCACCCACGTCTTGTCCGTCTCGCTCCATTCAAACAGCGGAAATCCCGTCAGCCACAAGAATTTCCACTGCGTCTTGTCAATCTGCCCCAGCGCTTCCCCAAGCTGCAGCCGCATCTGCCCCGCCACCAGCGCCGCCGCTTCCGTCCCCTTGATCTCTTCCTTCGCGGACACCGCCACCACCAAATCGCCCGTCTTCGCGCCGCAAGCTTCCACCAGCTTCTTCACGTTCTCCGCGCCAATCAGTTTTTCCACGGTCGAAGTCATTCCCTCCGCCGTCGCCTTCACAAAATACGCCCCGCGCGCGCCCAGAACCTTCGCCTTCTCCGCGAGCTCATCCAATTGCTTCCGCGAATACCCCGCCGCGCCCGGTGCTGCCAGCGCGAAAATATTTCCGCCAATCTGCAGTTTCTGCTTTGCCTCCGCCGGAAAGCAATCCGTCACCTCGTGCAGCTCCATCCCAAACCGCATGTCCGGCTTGTCGCTGCCATATTTCCAAATCGCCTCTTTGTACAGCATGTGCGGAAATGGCGCCTGCGCTTCAATTCCCGCCACCGCGCACGCCCGCACCATCACATTCTCGATCACGCTGAAAATATCTTCTTGCCGCGGAAACGACATCTCCACGTCCAACTGCGTAAACTCCGGCTGCCGGTCCGCGCGCAAATCCTCGTCCCTAAAACACTTCACGATCTGGAAATACCGGTCCAGCCCGCCAATCATCAAAATCTGTTTGAAAATCTGCGGCGATTGCGGCAGCGCATAAAACTTCCCGTGATGCACGCGGCTGGGCACCAAATAATCGCGCGCGCCTTCCGGCGTTGAGCGCGTCAGCATCGGCGTCTCCACCTCGATGAACCCCATCTCGTCCATCGTCTTGCGCATTTCCAGCAGAATCTTGTGCCGTAGCGCCAAGTTACGGTGCGGTTTCGGCCGCCGCAAATCCAGGTACCGGTAGCGCAGCCGCGTCTCTTCCGACGCGTTGATTTCCTGCTCAATCGGAAACGGCGGCGTCTTCGCATTGTTCAGTATGTGCAGCTTCATCGCCACCAGCTCCACTTCGCCCGACGCAATTTCCGCGTTCGCCTTTTCGCGCTTCGTGATTCTTCCTTCCACCGCCACCACGAATTCGCTCCGCGCCTGCTCCGCCTTCGCGTGCGCCTCCGGGTGCGTCTCTTTGTTGAACACCACCTGCACGATTCCCGAGCGGTCGCGCACGTCCAGAAAAAGCAAATTCCCCAAATCGCGCCGACGGTGCACCCAGCCCATCACCGTCGCGTCGCGTCCCGCATCCGACGCCCGCAGCGCCCCGCAATAATGTGTTCGCTTCAAATTCCCCAAAAAGTCCAGCACGTCAGTCCCACCTGTAGCTCAGGCCTTCAGGCCTGAGGCTTTCCACAGCGCCATAACAATCTCTTCGTCAAGGCACGGCCTCACAGGCTGCGGATAAATGACCATTCCGTCATTCCGAACGGAGTCTGCGGAGTGAGGAATCTCTCTTCTCTTGGGTTTCCGCCAAAGAGAGATTCCTCGCTTCGCTCGGAATGACGGCCCAAGCCAGTTCTTCCGCGGCCTCTTCAGCCGCTGCGGGCTCCCCCTCTCCTGTGGCTCCGTCCTCGAATCAACTCTTCATCTTCCGCAAAAATTCCACCAATTCCGCTTCGCTATACTTCCCCTGCGTCCCATCCGCCAGCGTCTTCACCGTCCACTGCCCGCTCGCCACTTCATCCTCGCCCAAAATCAGCGCATACCGCGCGCCCAGCTTATCCGCTTGCCCTAGCGCCTTCCCAAATTTCTGCTCCACCGGCGGCAGCTCCACGCGAAATCCCGCTTGCCGCAAATCCCGCGCCGCGCGAATCGCTGTCGCCAGCGTTTTCTCGCCCATCCACGCGATGTACACGTCGCGCCCCTGCGCCACGCTGCCCTTCCCTGCTTCCTGCAGCGAAAGGATCACGCGGTCCTCGCCAATCGCAAATCCGATGCCCTTCGTCGGCGGCCCGCCCAGCAATTCCACCAGGCCATCATATCGCCCGCCGCCGCACACCGCATTCTGCGAACCCAAGCCCCGCGCGGTAATCTCAAACGTCGTCCGCATGTAGTAGTCCAGCCCGCGCACCAGCCGCCAATTCTCCTGATACGCCACGCCGCGCAATTCCAGTTGCCGTTTCACTTCCGCGTAGTGCTTCGCGCAATCCGCGCAAAGGTGATCGCCGATGCGCGGCAGCTTCTCGATAATCGCCTGCTCGCTCTCCAGCTTCGAATCCAGCACGCGCAGCGGATTCGTCTCAATCCGCCGCTGGCTGTCCGCCCCCAGCTTGTCTTTCACTTTTTCAAGTTCGGCTTTCAGTTTTTCAACGTACCCACGGCGGCACTCCGGCGCGCTGTGCCCAATCGAATTGATATCCAGTTGCACGCCTTCCAGTCCCAACCGCGCGAAATACGCCATCACCATCTCGATCACTTCCGCGTCCACCGCCGCGTCTTTCCCAATTGTTTTCGTCGCGTCCGTGTTCGGCGGTACGGTCTCCAGCACCTCCGCCCCAATCTGATAAAACTGCCGGTATCTCCCCTTCTGCGGCCGTTCGCGCCGAAACATCGGCCCCATGTAGTACAGCTTCACCGGCTGCGTAAGCGCCTGCATCCCATGCTCAATGTAAGCCCGGCACACCGAAGCCGTCGCCTCCGGCCGCAAGCTGATCGATTCTCCGACCTGAATCGCACTCGCTCTGAGCCGGAATAACATTTCGGCTCGTTCGACTGTATTCTGGTCGAGCCTCGCCCTGTAAAGATTCAGCTCCCCTCTCAGCTTGGCCAGAGCGACCTCATTAGAGGCCGTCGCCTGGAACTCTCCGGTGCGTAATGCGTCTTCAACCGCTTTGACATAATTATCGGGGGTCACGCTGAAATCGCGGATGTCCGGCAACCAGCCTGGCTTGTCGATGAGGCTGTACATCTCTTTCGACACAATGTCGGTGTCCACACCTACAGACCGCGCAAACAATTCCGTCGGCTCAAAAATCGGCAACCGTATCTCCCCAAATCCAAATCCACCAAACACCTCGCGCGCCGTCTGCTCCACCCGGTTCCACAACTCCGTCTCCGGCGGCAGCAGATCCCGCGTCCCTTTAATCGCCTGAAATTTCCTTTTTTCCGCCATGTCCTCTAGTCACCAACCACTCGTCACTTCACCGATGATCACCGCCGACGCGTCAATGTACGCGGATGCGGCAATCTCCGGCCACTTCCCGCGATACGCCCGAATGTCAGGAACGCGCTTCAAGGACGCCCAAGATTCCCCGTAAGTGATTGCAGGGCCACACGATAGCCAACCCCTGCGCTACCCGCGCACCTTCCGCGAATACCCCACGATAGCATCCGCTTCCCCCCGCTGACAAGGAATCCGGCAAATCTCCTGTAGCGGCCGCCTTCTGAGGCGGGCGCCTTTAACTTGCACTATTACTGTCAGCCGAAGTTGATTGAGATCATTGCTGCTAATGTGGAAGGTGACGATTCTGTGCCGCCATAAGATTGCTTAAGCTGGCACATGAGAGCTCAAGGACACTGGTTTCACCCTCGAACAGTTGTGACGCGTAAAGAATCTTCTTCTCCTCGTTTGTCATGATCACGAGCGCTTGCGTCCCCACCGCTTTTCCGTCGGAGTCCAGCCAAGGACGCTTCTCAATAATGGCGACCGCTTTCTCCAGAAAATCTTGCATCAGCTTTTCGGCCTTTTCATGAGACTGGTAATAGTAATGGACTCGGTGCACTCCTGGCCCATCGGAGGACTCCCAGAACTGTAAATCCGTGCTCGCTCCGTCTTCCGTAATCCCATTGGCCATGATTGCAACGGAGAAGTGAATCGCGTTCTTGGCCTCTTTTGTCTCGCTGGTTGCTTTCGAGTAGGTTTCGTGAAACCCAACGTGGTGCTCGGACAGACGCTCTTTGAGATTCTCAGCGCCAACATCTATCTTCCAATGACTGATCTTCGCCGAAACGCCCGGTGTATCGTATGTGAAGAAGTCCACACGGTATGTAGCTCCCACCCGAACGGCCTCGGGCGAATGGGAAAGACCGATCATGTCCGCAAAGCTGCTCGTATTTTCCGTGGCATGTTTCCTTTCAGACTCACTGCTCTTGTACGCCATGAATCGAGCAGGATCCTCAAGCCGGTAGTTGGACAGCGCCAAATAGAGCTTGACGAGATTCAATGCTGCTGCACGATTTTTTGGAGCAGCGCCAGTCACGCGCATGAGCTGGCTCATGGCCACAGAATTTTCATTCCCAAACAACTCGTCGAATATGAATAGTTGGTCGCCGAAAGAGACACCCATTACATTGAACCGCCGCTTTAAGTCGTACACCTTGGCAATGTGAATTTTCTTCAGGATATCCACCGATGGAGGCTGCCATTTTTCTGGACTTGCATCCGGCTCAAGGATTGCCTCACCGCTGGGAAACAGCAACTTCACTGCGCTTTCCGGATAAGCGCGGAATTGCGCGACCTCGCCGCCGTCTCCGTGAATCTTCAATGTAACGAAACCTGGTTCTTCCGCAGCGAAGACCTGCAAATCGCAAAGAGTCGCGAAACATAAGCCAATAACGAGGCGTGTCACAAACTTTAGGTTGTTTCGATGGGGTAGCATCTCACACGAAAGCAAAACAGCAGCACCACTCACCATTGTTAGACACCAAATCGACGCAAATTGTTTCCCATTGCCCCCAACCCCTGATTGACCTGAGGAATCAGCCTCAATCGATCTGCACTGTCGGCCCACCCGACGTTCCTGCCAATTCCGCCAGCCGCGCCACCACCGCTTTCGTCACGCGATACAAGCTCTGCGCCGCCGGAGCCGATTCGCCCTGCGCCGCCACCGGCTTCCCCGTATCCCCGCCGAGCCGTATCCGCGGATCAATCTCCACTTCGCCCAGCACCGGCACGCCATATTCCGCCGCCGTCTTCGCGCCCTCGCCGTGCCCGAAAATATCCACGGCCTTCCCGCAATGCGGGCAGTGGAACGTGCTCATGTTTTCCACCACCCCGAGCACTTCCACATTCACCTGCCGGAACATCTCAATCGCTTTGCGCACGTCCGCCAGCGCCACCGTGGACGGCGTCGTCACCACCACCGCTCCTGTTACCGCCACCGTCTGAATCAGCGTCAGTTGCACATCACCCGTCCCCGGCGGCAAATCGATCACCAGGTAATCCAGCTCTCCCCAGTCCACGCTGCGCAAAAATTGCGTGATCACGCTGTGCAGCATCGGCCCGCGCCAGATCACCGGCTTGTCCCCGGGATTCAGCAGCCCCATCGAAATCATCCTCACGCCCTGCGCATCAACCGGCATAATCCGCTGCTGCGGCGTCGCCATCGGCTCGCTCGTGGACCCCAGCATGATCGGCACGTTCGGCCCATACACGTCCGCGTCCAGCAATCCCACCGTATAGCCGAGCTTGCCGAGCGCCAGCGCCATATTCACGGCCACCGTGGTCTTCCCCACGCCGCCTTTTCCGCTGGCAACCGCTATCAGATTTTTCACTCCCGGAATCGGCTGGCGTTCCGGCATTTGTCCCGGCATTGTCCCTGGTGGCATGTTTCCCCTTCGCCTACGGATCAACTCAATTCGATTCAGTTCGAACCAGTAATTCCCATCGTTTCTTTAGGGGGTCGGACCTTCAGGTCCGCCATCAACTTCTCAAGGTCCACTGGGCTTTAGCCCCTGAGGAATCCTCTTCTTGCCTTTTCATTCTCTCATCACGCCATTACTTTTCTGCTTCGTTCCTAGTTATTCGCGCCGTGGCACTTCTTATACTTCTTCCCCGACCCGCACGGACACGGTTCGTTGCGCCCCACCTTCGCGCCCGCGCGCACCGGTTTCGGCGCTTCGGCCTGGCCAGCGCCCGTCTGATACTGAAGATCCTTCTGTTGCCGTTCTTGCCGGCGTTCCAGCGCCCGCGCAAAATCCGGCAAACGCTGCGCTGGCGGCTCATTCGCCCGTGCAGCAGCGCTCGCAGCCGCTGCGGCAGCCCCACCCGCCAGCGCTCGCACCGGCCCCGGCCTGGGTTCTCTCGCCTGCGGTGGCGGCTCGTTCTGCTGGATCTGCACGTGGAACAGGTACCGCACCGTCTCGTTGTCAATCCGCGTCATCATGTCTTCGAACAAAATGAACGCTTCCTTCTTGAATTCCACCAGCGGATCTTTCTGCCCATACCCACGCAGCCCGATTCCTTCCTTCAAATGATCCAGCGAGAGCAAGTGGTCTTTCCATTGCGTGTCCACCACATCCAGGATGATGCGCCGCTCCAGCCAACGCAGCAGGTCCGGGCTGAATTGCTTTTCCTTTTCCGTGTAGCGGTTCTTCACCGCTTCCACCATCGCGTCCGCCAACTGGACGTGATTCAGCGTAACGGGGTCCGCGCCCGCGGCCTTCGCGTCAATTCCAAACTGGCTGTGCACTTCCGCCAGAAACTGCGCCACATTCCACTGCCCCGGATGCTGCTCCTTCGGGCAATACGTGTCCACCGCTTCCAGCGCCACATCCTCCGCGATTCCCAGCACGTAATCGCGCTGATCCTTCCCTTCCAGCGCCGACCGCCGGATCCCATAGATCGTCTCGCGCTGCTTGTTCATTACATCGTCATATTCCAGCAGGTGTTTGCGCGCGTCAAAGTTTTGCGCTTCCACCGATTTCTGCGCGTTCTCAATCCGGCTGGAGATCAGCCGCGATTCGATCGGCACGCCTTCCGTCATTCCCAGCCGGAACATCAGTTGCTTTACGCGTTCCCCGCCGAAGATGCGCATCAAATCGTCTTCCAGCGACAAAAAGAACCTCGAAGACCCCGGATCGCCCTGGCGCCCCGCGCGCCCGCGCAACTGATTGTCAATGCGCCGCGCCTCGTGGCGTTCCGTGCCCAGGATGTGCAGCCCGCCGACCGCCACCACCTCGTCGTGTTCCGCTTTGCACTGCTCCGCGAACGTGTCGTACACCGGCCTCCACGCGTCCTGCGGCACCTGAAAAATCTTCCCTTCGTGCTGGAACAGCACCATCTGCACCGCGGGCTGCGCCGCGTTTTCCGTCCCGTTCTCTCCGCCAATCACCGCCGGCGCCGCCGCGTACGGCATCGCCAGCTTGTTCTTCAAAAAGTGTTCGCGCGTCAAAAACTCCGGATTGCCGCCCAGCAGGATGTCCGTGCCGCGCCCGGCCATGTTTGTCGCCACGGTCACCGCGCCCTTGCGCCCCGCCTGCGCCACGACCCGCGATTCCCGTTCGTGCTGCTTGGCGTTCAACACCTGGTGCGGTACCCCGGACTTCTTCAGCAAATCCGCGATCGTTTCCGATTTCTCGATCGAAATTGTCCCCACCAGCACCGGTTGCCCGCGCTGGTGATAGTGCCGGATCCCGTTCGCCAGCGTGTTGTCTTCCTGCAACACCCCGTTCACCACCGCCTCGAATTTTTCCTTCTCCGTGCGGTACACGACGTCCCGATGTTCTTTCCGGATCAGAAACCGATTCGTGGGGATCACCACCACATCCAAGTCGTAAATCTTGCCGAATTCCGCCGCTTCCGTTTCCGCGGTTCCCGTCATTCCGGACAGCTTCTTGTACATGCGGAAATAGTTTTGGAAGGTGATCGTCGCCAGCGTCTGGTTCTCCCGCTCGATCTTCACGCCTTCCTTCGCTTCCACCGCCTGGTGCAATCCGTCCGACCACCGCCGCCCCGGCATCTGGCGCCCCGTGAACTCGTCCACGATGATCACTTCGCCGTCTTTCACCACGTAATCCACATCGTTCTTATAAAGCGTGTGCGCTCGTAGCGCCTGGTACACGTGGTGCATGATCTCCACGTTGTTGATGTCCGACAAATTCCCCAGCCCCAGCAGCCGTTCGCACTTGCTGAAGCCTTCCTCCGTCAGCGTCGCCGTGCGGTGCTTTTCGTCCAGCGTGTAATCGATGTCCTGAATCAGCTTGGGAACGATCTTGTCGATCTTGAAATACTTGTCCGTGGACTCTTCCGAAGGCCCCGAAATGATCAGCGGTGTTCGCGCTTCGTCAATCAGGATCGAATCCACTTCGTCCACGATGGCGTATTGGTGCCCGCGCTGCACGCAGCTCGCCAGGTCGTATTTCATGTTGTCGCGCAGGTAATCGAATCCGAATTCGTTGTTCGTGCCGTACGTCAAATCCGCGCCGTACGCCGCCCGCCTCTGCTCGTCATCCAAATCGTGCACGATCACGCCCACCGTCAATCCCATTGCCTTGTACAGCGGGCTCATCCACTCCGCGTCGCGCCGCGCCAGGTAATCATTTACGGTGACCAGGTGCACGCCCCTGCCAGCCAGCGCATTCAACGCCGCCGGCAGCGTCGCCACCAGCGTCTTCCCTTCTCCCGTTTTCATTTCCGAAATCTTGCCCGCGTGCAGCACCATCCCGCCGATCAGTTGCACGTCGAAATGCCGCATCCTCAGGAAGCGCCGCCCCGCCTCCCGCACCAGTGCGAACGCCGGCACAATCATCGGCTCCAGCGTCCGCCGCAGCTCCTCTTTGTATGCAGCTTCCGCCGGATCGCTGTCCTTCAACTGTTCCTGCACCTGGGTCTTCAGCGCCGCGAACCGCTCCTTCAACTGCTCGTCGCTCAGCGCCTGCGTCTCCGCTTCCTTGGCATTGATGGCGTCAACCAGCGGCTGGAGTTTCTTGAGGTCGCGTTCGTGCTTCGTGCCGATAAATCGCGCTACGACGCGGTCGAGTACTTGGGCTACGTCCATGGACGGTTATTCGTTTCCTGTTCTTGTTCTGCCGTGCTCTGACGCCGGCAGTCTGTCTACCACAGCGCCGAACAACTTTTTCTCTTTAGGAGGCCGGGGCTTCAGCCCCGGCGTAAAGCCTCAACAATAAATGGGCTTTAGCCCCTGAAGAAAGCCGTTCCGCTGTCATACGGCAACGTGCCGTCGCTCGCACAGGCCATTCCATTCGGCCTTGTGCAAACACTTTATTGTAACTGGTTGGATGCGCCCGCGCCAAGAATCACCCTTGGAGTGCGGCGGCTTGCCGCCGCTTTTACGGCTATTCTATCCCCTCCAAAGTATCCGTCCTCGTAGCACCCAACCGCGTCCCCGCAATCCACGCCGCTCCAACCCATTCGGGCATATACTGCGGCCATGGACCACACCAAGCTTGTTGTCGTCCAGTCGTACGGGAGCCGCTCTGAGGCGGACTTGGCCAAGTGCACGCTCGAAGGTACCGGCATTCAGGCAATGATCCAGGGTGACACCGCGGGAGGAATGCGTGAACACCTTGCATGGTCTGGCGCGGGATACAAAATCCTGGTGCGCGAGGAAGACGTCACCGACGCGCGCGATGTCCTCACTCCAGCAAAGGACGCCGGCGAGCTCCTTGACGCCGACTTCCCGCCTGACCACGACACTCACCCACCGTGGCGTCGGTTTACCTAGAAAGCCCTCGCTCCTGCGCTAGTCACGAGTCACTACTCACCAACTACACGATCTGCACCAACTCCGGCGGGCAATCCCGCAATCTCTCCATCGACACGCCCTGCTCCGCCTTCTCGATCTGCGCCGCCGGCACCATTCCAAAGCTCCGGTTGCGCCCCTCGCGTTTCGCCAGGTACAGCGCCTTGTCCGCCAATTCGATCACGTTGTCAATGGACAGCAGCCCCACATCATCCCGCAGCCACGGGAACGGCGCCCATCCGATCGAGCACGTCTTGTGGATTTGCACCCCGTTCCCCACATCGAACGGCAACTCCCGAATCGCTTCCAGCACGCGGTTGCACAGCAACCCCGCGTTCTCCCGGTCCGTCGTCCGGCACACCAGCAAAAACTCTTCCCCGCCCCACCGCACCAAGTCGTCCGAGCGCCGCATCACGGAGGCGATGCGCTTCGCCACCTCTTGCAGCAGGCGATCCCCGGCCGCATGCCCCATCTCATCATTCACGCGCTTGAACCGGTCAATGTCCGCCAACACAAAGATCAATTCCTGCTTCGGCCCTGGTGGCGCATCCGAGTCCGGCGAGCGCAGATGCGAACGCAAAGCCTGTGCCTCGTCCGTCGAAATCGTCTCGTAAAAATACCGCCGGTTTCGCGTCCCCGTCAGCGGATCGGTCAGCGAAATCTCTTCCAGTTCCTTGTTCTTCTGCAGCAACTCGGCGTTCCGCTGCGCCACGGCCCGTTCCAATTCCATTCGGCGCCGGTTCAGCGCTCGCACGCGCAGCGACACGAACACCCATAAGCCCGCCAGCAGCAGCACTCCGCCCGCCGCCCTCGCCCACCACGTCTGCCAGAAACTCGGCAGCACCCGGAACCGGAATCTCGCCTGCGCCGTCCCCACCGCTGCATTCGGTTTCTGGCACTTCACCCAGAACTCGTATTTCCCCGGCGGTAGCCCCCCATACCGCACTTCGCGCAGTTGCGTCTGCGTCGCTTGCTGCTCCAGCCCGTTCAATTCGTACTGGCAGGAAACCCTCTCCGGCGTATCCAGCACCAGCGGAGAAAACTCCACCGCCAGCGTTCCTTCCGACGACGCCACTTCCGGCACTTCCGTCATCCGCCGCTCTTCTCCCCCCAACGTGATCGACGTCAGCACCACGCTCGCCCGGCTCTCTACTGGCGCGCGCTCCGACGGCTGGTAGCGCGCCAGTCCTCGCGATGTCGCGATCACAAAACTCCCGTCCGCTTCTTCGCGCACCCCTGTCCACGGGCTGATGTCGTCCCAGATCAATCCATCCGCGTGGCTCATTCGCTGCACATGTCCATCGGGCGAAAGCACGGCGATTCCGTCCGTCCCGTTGAACCAGATGCGGTTCTTTGAATCGCGCGCCAAGATCGACCAATCCCAATAGTGGCTCTCAAAGCGCGGCGTGCCCTTCGCGTCCAGAAGAATATGTGTCACGCTCACCACGTCGTTGTAGGCGATCCACACTTCATTGTCGTTCACCGCCACCACGCTCGTGATCGTCTGCCCCCGCAGGCCATCCTCCGTGCGGATTGTCTTCCAGTTCTTCCCGTCATATCGGTACACCGCCCCGGGACCTGAGGCCCACAACACTCCGCTCGGCGCGAAGGAAAGAAACTCGACGTCGCCCGTAACCTGCCCCGGCAAAGGAATCTCCACGGGAGTAAGCGTGGCTTTGTGCGGATCGAACCGCAGCAGATGCGCCCGCGCGGTCGCCCAGACGCTGCCATCCGGCGCGGCTAGAATCGAAACAAACGACCGCCCATGGTAGGAGAGTGTCGTCGTCGTGCCGAAATTCCTGGCGTCAATGCGTTGCAGCGCTCCCGTGCCCGTCAGCGCCCACACCGATCCGTCTCCCCCCAGTTGCATCTGCCGGATTTCGCCCTTGGCCTGCCCCTGCGATGTGGGCACCCTCTCCCACCGCCGCGTCTGCCCATTCCATATTCCGATGCCACGTCCCGTGCTGACCCACAGCCGACCCTGATGATCTCGCAGCGTCGACCACGTCGCGTTGTCCGGCAAGCCCTCTGCCGTTGTCCATGCCGACCATTCATGCACGCCCGGCAGCCGGTCCAGCCCCGTGCCCGATCCCGCCACCCACAGCGTCCCTTCCCGGTCTTCCAAAGCGCTTTGCACGTTATTGCTGGCAATTCCCTGTTGGGCCGTCAATACCCTCCAGCGCTTGCCCTCCTGCCAGAACAATCCCGCCGAGGACGGCACCAGCAGCCGCCCCTGCCGGTCCAGGCTTGGCTTGCCTTCTTCTTCGTGTGCCGTTGCAATCCCCGCCGATTCGAAGCTGATCTTGTGCAGCCGCGGATCGACTCGTCCCAACCGCGCCACCGTCCGCAGCCACATCGTCCAGTCGCCGTCGAACACCAGCGCCACCACCCGCTCCTTCGGCACCTGGATTCGCGGATCCACCTCGATCGTCGTCGATCCTCTGGCAACATGAGCCAGATGCGTGCCATAGGTGAACCAGATGGAATCGTCAGCGTCCCGCGCGATCCCCGCCGCGTTTTCCACCTTGGGTTCCCCGGCTCCGAGGACCATCGTTTCCGACGGATTCCTCGGATCGATGCGCAAAATCCCCTGCTTGAACAGCACCACATACACCGTCCCCTTGCTGTCCACCGTGAAGATCTGGCTCCCGATCCCCAGCGCCATGGCCGATTCCGGAATCGCCAGCTTTTCGAACTGCCCATCCTTGTAGTGTGCAATTCCCCGGCTTCCCGCAAACCATGCTGTGCCATCGGGCGCGATCAGCAGGTCGAGAATGTAATGCCCGGTTAAGCCCTCGACTTCCGTCATCTTTTTCGCGCGTGCACCGTCATACCGGTAGAGTCCGGTCTGCGTTCCAATCCACAAAAATCCCTGGGCGTCCTGGCCCATCGCCGTCACGGTCACGGCACCCAGCCCAAACTGCTCTTCCAGTCGTTGTACGGTGTAACGCGGATTGGCAGGAAACGATATGCCGCGCTCTTGCGCCCAGGCCCCAGGCAATAGGGCAGCGGCTGCGCAGACCAGCGCAATCAGCCGAGAATGGATTCCCTCAGGCAAAATGGCACTCACTTGCACGAAGGCTCTTAGCCGGGGCAGACTACTCGAAGGGCCCTTTGCTTCGTGTTCCGTGTAGGTTAGGGGATACAAACGCGACAGGTAAATCCCACAAAAGTACCGCCGTGTAGTACTTGCGAATAGTAACGATTTGGATAGCAGCTTGCGATTTCCCGCGCCGCGCACGCCAATTCTCGCTGTGCGCAACTCTCTTTTCGGCCCGCGCGAGGACTTGCCCTTCGCTACTCCGCGCTTACTTGCTCATGTTCTCCATGAGCAACTTCCGAAACTTGCCCCGCTCGTCCAGGTTCATGTCCACTATCTCAAACGACATGTCCTGCGCCCGGTAATCCCGCATCAGCGCCGTGGCCTGGACGTTTCGCATCCCCACCTGCATCTTCATTTGCACCTGCGTCCCTGGTGCCAGATGCATGTTCGTGGTCGCCAAGCCCCCGGTCAGGCTGGCCATTTTGATTTCCAGCCTGCAATTCTGCTTCAGATTCGTACTCACCGCCGGCAGCACCTTCTGCAGCCGCACCCGCGTGTGACGCCGCTGCCGTACAAATTTCGAATTTGCCGGCGAATCCAGGGGCGCCAGCGTCAGTTCCGCCCGTTCAATGCCGCTGCCGGGCATGAATTCGCGCGCCCATTCCGGTTCCAGTTTCTCCAGCACCTGCAGCGCCGTGATGCGCAGTTCCTGCGGGTGCTGCCATCCGAACACCTTGCGCGATTCCGCAATCCGCTTCAGCGTGCTGACCGCCTCCTGCGCGTGCAACCGCCCCAGCGCCTCGATCGCCTTTACCCGCAGATATGCCGCGGCATGCAGCGGCAAGTCGCCATCCGCGATCGTCAACAGCCGCCCCAGCGCCTCGCGGTCCCCGGTCATCCCGATTTCGTCCACCACCAGCGGCATCACCAGCGGGTCCACATGATCCAGCACCGCCAGCAATATCCGGCAGCGTCCCGCCGCCCCGCTTGCCGAAATCTGCCGCACCGCGCGGTCTTGCGCCGCCCGCGGAAAATTGTCAATGCGCCCCGGCAGAAACACTTCCGCGGCTTGTGGATCGAGCTTCGCCAGCAAGCCCACCATTTCCACCGCTTCCGCGATCGCCCCGCCTCGCACCGTGCTGCGCACGTACTGCAGCGCCTCCTCGCCCAGGTCGTTCGCCAGGTTGGCCACGTTTTCCAGATCATCCCGCAACTGGCACCGGTTGAATCGCGACGAAATCTGTTCCATCGCCGTCTGCGGCAGTTGCCTCAATACCCCCGTCAGCCCCGCCGAAATCTCCCTCGCCCGCAGCGCTTCTTCCACGAACTCCGGCACGCGCTCTTCAATTCCCATCTTCGCGCGCAGCGTTTTCGCCATTCCCGGCCGCTGCCCTTCCACTCCATTCAGCAAATCCAAGGCCTGCTGCATCGCCGGAAAGCACCGTTGCGCCGCCGCCTCCTGGCTCAGCCGCACGAACGCCGCGCTCACCAGCGCCTGCAAATCCTGGTCCTGCTCCACGCTCAGCCGCAGCCCCACGTGCCGCAGCGCATCCGCCAGCAGCTTCGGATCCGCCTGCGCGTACAATCCCGCCATCTCCGAAAGCCCCGTCGCCGCGCGTTTCCGCGCATCCGGCTCCTCGCTGTCCGCGCACTTCGCGTAATTCTGCAGAATGCTGATCGCTTCCGCCACCTCCCCATGCTCGATCAGCGCTGCGACGTACGATTGCACGTTCTTCGGCGGGATGCACCACGCCTCATCCGACAGCAGCACTTCCCTCTTCGCCGTTTCCGGCACGCTTGACCAGAACACCCGGTCCAGTATCTCCCGGTGCGACTCCGCCAGGATTCCCGCTTCCGCCATCTTGTCTTCGTGTTGCCCCAGGATCTTCCGCAGCCCTTCGATTTCCTGGTTCATGCGGTCCAGCATCTGCCGCACGGCGTTCACTTTCACTTCACCGCGCTCGAAGCGCTCCATGGCAAAGCGGATTGACAGGTGCTCCGCCAACTGCAGCAGCACACTCTGGTCAAACTTTTTGCCTTTTCCCTGCTCCGCAATGCCCGCCAGTGCCTGCCGCAGCGTGTCCTGCGCCCGCACCGGCAATTGCGCCACTTGCGTTTGAAATTCGACCGCCGCTCCCGCCGGATTCTCGCCGGTCCCCAGCTTTCCAAACGTCGTCAGTGCTTGCAGGATCCGGTACATCTCCTCATCATCCGGAATCCCCGTTCCGTAGCCTGCGCCCCAGCCCTTGCCCGGCCCCTTGCCCGTTCCAAAGCCCCCACCGGCTCCTATTCCCCCGCCAACGCCGCCGCCCGCCGCCACGCCGGTTCCTCCGCCAACTCCTCTCCCCGTGCCCGTTCCTGTCCCTGTTCCATTCCCTATTCCCGCGCCGCCACCTGTTCCCATTCCGCCGTTGCCCGAGCCGCTCCCCGAGCCGCTTCCCGGCCCTGCACCAGGGCCCGCGCCGGGTCCCGCCCCTGGCCCCGCGCCCGTCTCCGACCCCTCCGCCGCTGCGATCAATTCCAGCAACTTCTGCGGGTCGTTCAGCATCCTCGTAAACTGCGCCTGCTCGTCGCCAAGCGATGCGGCCGCTATCTGTGCCGCTATGCTCGCGTCCTTCAGCCGCGAATCCGTCGCCACGAAGCAAATCTCGTTCACCCGGATGCCGCGCGCACCCGCAATCGCCTTTTTCAACTGTTGCGCTAATTCCGAGGGTTTTGCCTTGCCGGCAGGAAATGCGTGCATCAACTTGGCCAGTTCGTCTTCCGTCACTTCCGGCGTGAACTGCACGCTCGCCAAACCTGCCGCGGAAAGCAATTGCGCGAACTGCTTCTCCGTCTGTGAGCCTTCCAGCGGCACTCCATCCAGCAGCAGTTGCGCGCCCGTCGCCCCCAGCAATAGCCCGGTATCGCTCCCCTCCGGAATCGCCATGCGCAGCTCTTTCCACGCCACTTCCAACTGCTCCGCCGTGCGCACGTGGTCGAACCCGTATAACCGCGCAAACTTCAGCAGTATGTTGAGGCTGCGAATAAATGCCCGGCCCGCTGTCGTCTTTGGGTCCGTCTTCATCCCCATCACGTCCCCATCGTGTCGATAGTCCTGAAGGTCAGTCGCCTAGGACATCCTCTCTAGTACCGTAGGGCTCTTGCCTGAGCCTCACAATGGTACGGTCGTCCCATGTGAGCAGTCCGTCATCGCGCCATCAGGACAGTTCGCGTACCAGCCCTCTCGGACGGCTTCCTTCGCTCACAGGACAGGTGTGATCGTATGGTGGACGCAGCCGAACATTTTGGAGTGCGGCGGCTTGCCGCCGCTTTTACGCCGTAAGCAGCTCCGCGAGAGTGTCTTTCTCTGGAGGATGTGGCCACTCTTCAGATCGGTTTCTTGGGTTTGTTCCTTCTTTTCTTCGTAGGTTCCAGCACCCTTGGACCCCATCTCGGCAACACGTCAACAACATTGTCATCCCGATTCTGCAAAGCGGGAGAGGGCTCGCCGCACAATCTCCATTATCCACACAAGCCGCGAACTCCCCGCATCTCGGGGCGCTTACAACTGAAAACTGATCGCTGATAACTTGTTTCCTGATTGGTCTTACTTCATCATCGCCACGCGGCTCTGCCGGCGGCTGCGATTTCCCACATTGGAGGGCAGCGGCAGTCCTCCGAGTTCCAACAGAAGTTTTCTCAGCCGCGATCGTTCATCCAGATCCATATCCACAAACTCGAACGCCATCGCCTGCGGACGCGCGCCCCGCACGATGGCTTGCGCGCGGATGTTGCGTACGCCATGGGAAATCTTCAGCGTCAGCAACGAGCCCGGCGCCAGATGCCGGCCCGCCGCCCCAATTCCGCCGCTCATGTTCAATTCCGGGATCGTCAGGCGGATGTTGTCGCGCAAGTTGGTCGTTACGGCAACAACGGGCCGCGACAGTTTCAACCGTGCATACCGCCGCTGCCGCGTTACCGGAGCATTGGGCTCCGGATCCATCGGCTCCATCACCAGTTCCTTCCGGTCCAGCCCGCTCGCCGATATCTTTTCCATCGCCAGCGCTGGCTCGATTTTCTGTAACGCCTGCGCCGCCGCAATCCGCAGCTCCGACGGATACGACCACCGCCACACCTGCTTGGCGTCCAGGATGTGCTGCAACGCCGCGCTGGCCGCGCTCGCGCGCAGTCTTCCCACGGCCTCGATCGCCTTGATCCGCGTGAATCCTGGCGTCGTTTCGTCTTGCGTCAATTCCACAACCTTATCGATGCACTCCGTTCGCAGGCTCATCCCCATTTCGTCCAGCGCCAGCGGCCGAATCAGCGGGTCCAGCGAGTCGTACAGCATCGCCAACAACCCCCCCCGCTGCTCCGCCGGCGTCGCAGAGAGCTGCCGCACCGCTCGGTCATGCGAAGTACGCGGCCACTGCGCCAGCCGCGCCGGCAGTATTCTTTCCACCGCCTCCGGCGACAATTGGCTCAACAGCCCGATCACTTCTGTGGCTTCGTTGGCCGGCGCGCTTTGCAGCGTTTCAATCAACCGCTGCACCGCCTCTTCACCCAGTCCATGCACCACCTGCCCCAGCAATTCGCAATCTTCCCGGAACCCGCAATTCGAAAACCGGTTGGTCACATACTGCAGCGTCGCCTTCGGCACCAATGCCAGGATGTCCAGCAAGCCATCGGGGATCTGCCCCGTGCGCAGCGTATCCTCGATGAATTCCGGCAGCCGTTCTTCCGTCGCGATCCTCTGCCGGATCGCGGTCGTCGTTCCCGGCCGCACCGCTTCCACGCTGTCCAGTGACGCCAGCGCCTGCTGCATCGCCGGATAAAATTTCTTCGCCCCGGCTTCCTGGCTCATGCGCACAAATGCCGCTCCTATCAGGGTCTGCAAGTCTCCTACGCTTTCCACCGCCAACTGTTTGCCCAGCCGTTGGATCACGTCAATCAGCGCGCTTCCGTCGCCGCTGCCATAGAATTCCGCCAGGTCCGATAACCCGATCGCTGTCGTTCGCCGCGCTTCTGGTGCTTCCAGCGCGATGCACGCGGCATACTTCGTCAAAATCTCGTTGACCGTCTTCAATTCCCCGCGCCGAAGCATCTCTTCCAAAAAGCCGCGCACATTTCGCGGCGGCACGCACCACGCCTCATCCGATGTCAGCACTTCTTTCTTGTTCTCTTCCGGCACCTGCTGCCAGAATTCCTGGTCCAGCAATTCCGTGTACGACTGCACAGACACCCCCGCGCTGGCCATCGCTTCTTCCTGCGCTCCCAGGATTTTCCGCAGCGCTTCGATCTCCGAGTTCATCCGGTCCAGCAACTGCTTCACCGCGTTCACGCGCAATTCCCCGCGCTCGTAACTGTCCAGCGCGAACCGGATCGCTACGTGTTCCGCCAGCTTCAGCAGCATCGGTTTGTCCGGCGCCTCCGACGGCGCCTGCGCCGCCAGCCCCGCCAGCGCTTGTTGCAGCGTGTATTGCGCGCGCACCGGCATCGCCGTCAAGCGCGACTGAAACGTCGCCGTGTCCATGCGGCTCTCGGGATCTTTCCGCGATTTTCCCATTTGCGCGAACAACCCGATCATCGACCGCACTTCTTCTTCGGCTACCGCGTAGGCTCCGCCTCCTCCAGCGCCACCCATCCCTGCGGGTCCCACTCCTGGCGCTCCCGGGACTCCTCCCAGCACGCCGTCGCGCAACAGTGCTGACGCCGTCTTCCACTTGCCTGGTTCTCCACTTTGCCCCGCTCCCCCACCGCCTCCGCCACCCCCACCTGCACCTCCGCCAAATCCTCCGCCCGGTCCTCCGCTCCCTCCACCACCGGGGCCGCCTCCACCCGGTCCACCGCCACCTGGCCCTCCACCGCCTGGTCCACCGCCGCCCGGTCCACCCGGTCCGGATCCACCGCCAAATCCTCCACCGCCACCTGGCCCTCCACCGCCTGGTCCACCGCCGCCTGGCCCTCCACCGCCTGGTCCACCGCCGCCTGGTCCACCGCCGCCCGGTCCACCGCCGCCCGGTCCACCGCCGCCCGGTCCACCGCCGCCCGGTCCACCCGGTCCGGATCCACCGCCAAATCCTCCACCGCCACTGCCTGGCCCGCCCGCTCCAGATCCACTGCCAAATCCTCCACCGCCACCGGTGCCTGTTCCCCCTCCACCGCCGCCCGGGCCTCCCACTCCTCCTCCGCCCGAGCCTGTTCCTCCGCCTCCGCCTCCACCCGCGGCCTTCCCCGCTTCCCATAAACTTCCGCCCGCACCCGTGCCGCCGCTCCAACTCGAGCCCGCTCCACCTCCCGATCCTCCCGTGCCTCCGCCTGGCCCGCCACCGCCGAATCCCGGTCCGGAGCCTCCACCACCTCCGCCGCCGCCGCGCGAACTTTCCGCCGCCAGGATCAGTTGCAACAATTTATTCGGATCTTCAAAAATATCGCGCAGTTTGTCGCCGCCAGCGCCCAGCACCTTGGCCGTCAATTGCGCCGCCACCTTGATTCCGGCCATCGAGCTGTCTTCCGCAACAAACCGAATCTCGTTGATCCTGATGCTCGTGTCTCCCGCCATCGCCGACTTCAGTTGTTCCGCCAGTTGGCTGGGTTTTGCGTTGCCGCTTGGAAACGCGCGCACAAAACGCGAAAATTGTGGTTGCGTCAGATTTTTTGCGAAGTGAATGCTGGCGATTCCGGATGATGTCAGCAGTTGCGCAAAACTCCGCTCGCCCGCGGCGGATCCCAGCGGCACGCCGTCCAGCAGGATCTGCGTTCCTGAAGCTCCCAGCAACACGCCGGTATCGCCGCTCTCCAGCAGCGCCGCGTGCAGTTCTTTCCACGTCGTTTCAAATTGTGCGGCAGTGCGCACGTGTCCGAACTCGTACAAACGCGCGAATTTCAGCAGAATGTTCAAACTGCGAACAAACGCCCGCGCCGAAGATCGTGTGTCGCTCGCCATTCTCTGCGGATTTCCCTCTGCCTTACCTTCTTACTACACTAGGACGCAATACGCACGGAAACAAGCGCCGCGCAAGTCCTTGTCACCTTCTCACTAACACAACTGCCCTTTTCGCACACTCTTCCTTCCCCCCTTGAAAACACGGAACTTGAGTTGCTCGCGCTGCCATCTTGCCAGTACAATCATCCTGTTGCGATGGCCGACAATACTCCACCCACCCGCTTTCGGCCGGACATGCCGATTATCCCCGGCGTCAACGGGCCGTCCTCCAAGCTTCCGCGCCGCAATCCCCTTTTGCCTCTTGTGATTGGCTTTCTCGTCCTAGGCGTACTCCTTCTCCTTGGCAGCCGTTGGCTCAGCCATAATAAGCCTTCCGAACTCGCCCGTGTCGAGCCTCCGCCCCAGATCGAAGTTCCCGCGCCCGCTCCCGATCCCTCCGCATCTCTCCCTCATGCCACGGAGGCCAATCCCGCCATCGCCGAAATTTCCGATCTCGCCAAGCCCTGGTCTTCCGCGGATTTCTTCATTCGCAACCGCCTCTCCGGCGAAAACATCCCTGCCACCATCGTTCGTCTTCCGGGAGGTTCTGCCACTTCGCCTTACGGCTACTGGGCTTTTTCTCGCAAAGCCCCTTACGGCCCCTGCCAACTCGAATACATCACCGACCTTGAAAAGTTGAAAACAGAATACGGCTTTCGCGCTCCCAATCATCCCCTCGTCGGCAATCCTTGCAGCCACACGCTCTACGATCCCCTGAAAACTGCCAGCCTTCTGGGCAACATCTGGATTCGCGGCGCCATCGTCCAGGGCAGCGACATTCGCCCGCCCTTTGGCGTCGAACTCCAAATCCAGGGCAAACAAATCCTCGCCATCCGCTCCGAATAACTCCCCCTCGCTCCCTCTCTCCTCTGCTTTCCGCCAAATCGACTTGCCATTCCGACCGGAGCGGCCCGACTTTTGGAGTGTGGCGGCTCGCCGCCGCTTTTACAGTTGCATCCGCCCCACCAAACTGTACTTCCTCCACCGCCTGTCGTCCCAGCCACAGCCGCGTTCTAGCGCAGAGCCCCCCGTTTTCCCGCGTCATTTCGAACGAAGTCTGCGCAGTGAGAAATCCCTCTTTCCCTCTTTCCCTCTTTCCCTCTTTCCCTCTTTCCCTCTGTCACTCTCTCCCGCTCTACGCCCCTTCAATTTCCCAACAACAGATCGGTCCGCTCCAGGGATTTGGTGGCACAGTCACTCCTGACTGTGCTCTTGGGTTTGTTCTTGCCCCTCTCCGTCTTCCCCACCGCAATCCGATTTATCACGCCACCCATCTCCCCCGCAAAAGAAAAAGGCTGGCACCGAATCGCCGCCTCACCGTCTCTTCCGCAATTTGTTTTCTCTCCACCCCGCGTTAAATTCTTCCGGAGACTGGCTCGCTGCCCCCGGATGCCACCCGCCCGGCCATTCCCCGCGGCCTACTCAGCGCAACCATTTCACCCCGCGTCCGCGTCTTACGACTACGGAGGCCCCATGCATCGCTCACGATTGCTGTTTTCCCTTCTTTCCCTCGCCTTGCTTTTCACCGTCGCCTGCAACAAATCCAGCGACGATTCCATCACCACCGACATCAAGGCCAAAATGTTTTCGGAGCCGCTTCTGAAGACCTCCACCGTAAACGTCTCCGTCAAGGGCGGCACGGTCACGCTTTCCGGTCAGCTCTCCGACGACGCCGCTCGCCTCGCCGCCGAACGCCTCGCCGCCAGCACCAATGGCGTCTCCAAAGTCATCGATCAAACCACCGTACCCATCCCTGCCCCCGTCTTTGCCGATAGTGTGCAGCCTCCCGCTCCCACGCCGGCTCCTCCAGCCTCGCGTCTTCCTCGCACCTCTCGGCCGCAAGCCGCGCCTGCTCCATCTACTTCGCTGTCAGTTTCCCCAGAACCCTCACTGCCAGTAAATCACCCCGTAGAAACCCAGGCTGCTCCGGCTCCCATTCTCGCAGACGCTTCTGCTCCAACTCCTGCCGCCGCTCCTGCTCCGCCTCCTCCACCACCGCCTCCGCTGCAACCCATCACCTCCACGATTCCGGGAGGCACCGTCGTCACCGTTCGCACCATCGATAACATCGATTCCACCACCAGCCAGACCGGCCAGACTTTTCGCGGCTCACTGGACGCCCCTATCCTCATCGATGGGCGCGTCGTCGTACCCAAAGGTCTCAACGTTAACTTGAAACTCGTCGCCGCCAGCTCCGGGGGCAAATTCAATGGCGCCAGCGAACTCACCGTTTCTCTCGATAGCTTCACTTACCAGGGCAAGACGTATCACCTCTCCTCCAGCAGTGTTCAGGAAAAAGGCGAATCGCGCGGCAAACGCTCAGGCGCTGTGATCGGTGGTGGCGCAGCTCTTGGCGCCATCATCGGCGGCCTCGCCGGAGGCGGCCGGGGTGCGGCCATCGGCGCTGGTCTTGGCGCGGGCGGCGGCGCTGCCGTGCAGGCCACCACCAAAGGCCAGCAAGTCCGCATTCGCCCCGAAACGCACCTGGACTTCACCTTGCGCGATCCCCTCGACGTCACCTTCATCCCCAGCCAAAAATCTTCACACGCCACATCCACAGCGGCGCCTCCCGCCGTCACCGATCAGCCTCCAGCCAACACCAATCCGCCTCCAACCACCGATCAGCCTCCAGCCAGCGATACTCCGCCGCAACCGCAGTAATCTCCCCCATCGCACGCGCGCGCACACTAACTCCTGTGGCACAGTCACTCCTGACTGTGCTCTTGGGTTTCTCTTCTCCGCTCTTCTCCGCTCTTCTCTGTGAACTCTGTGTTCTTCCCTCTGCGATCTCTGAGTTACCGTCCCTCTTGTCTTCCTCTTGTCTTCCTCTTTTCTTCCTCTTTTCTTCCTCTTTTCTTCCTCTCTGCGAACCTCAGCGCCCTCTGCGCCTCTTCGTTATCTTTCTCTTGCCTCTTCCTCCCCGCAAAACTCCACCACTCTTTCCTCCGCCCAAAACCTCTCCGCACCTTCCCTTGTTTGTCATTCCGAGCGGAGCGGCCCGATTTTCTCTTCCGCGCCGCAGTTTGGCGCGTCGGGCCGCGCAGTCGAGGAATCTCTCTTCCCTCTGTGATCTCTGTGTTACCGTCCTTCTTCATCTTCTCCGCGAATCTCCCCGCAAAACTCCACCACTCTTTCCTCCGCCCAAAACCTCTCCGCACCCGCCCACCTCGAAATAAACCCGCAATGTCCTCCATGCTCCGGCGCCACAAACCGCACCTTCGGATTCTCCCCCACCCTCGCCCGAAAAAACGACTCATACGGCACGAACGGATCATCCTGCGCCGCGATCAGCAGCAGCGGTACGCGCACCTCCCCAATCACCTTCTTCGCGCCCGCCGCTTCGTAATATTCCTGCGCATCCTTATACCCAAACGCCGGCGCCGTGATCGCATCGTCAAATTCCCGCACCGTCCGCACCCGCCCAATGCCATTCCGCGAATACCGCTCCGGATACAACTCCGCCTTCCGCCGGTAGCGCGCCATCAGTTCCTCCACAAAATGCCGCTCGTACAAATAATTCTCCATCTTCTCCAGCGCATCAGCGCAAGCCGCCAGGTCCATCGCCGGACAAACCGCCGCCACTCCACGCAACTCCTTCGGCGCCGCTTCGCCGAATTCCCCCGCCATCTTCGTCACCAGGTTTCCACCCATCGAGTAGCCCGCGAAAAAAACCTGCTGGAATCCCTCGGCAATCAACTCCAGCAGCACCGCGCGGTAATCCCCGCTCAACCCGCTGTTGTACAGCGTCGGCGTCAACCGCTCCGTCCCGCCGCAATTCCGCTGGTTCATGCGCACCGCATGAAATCCCCGCGCGTACGCCTTGTCCGCAATGCCAATCGCGTAGTTCGATTCGCTCGAACCCTCCAGCCCGTGCACCGTCACGATCACCGGCGCATCCTTCCGTTTGCCCGGCTGCCAACTGCACATCCCCTTCACTTGCGTCTCCGTGTCTACGCGAAACAGCCGTTCTTCCGGCCGCGGCAGCAAAAACTCCCTCTTCAAAAACGCCCCCGCAATCGTCTGCAGATGCCCGCTCCACAGCAGCCGGTGCGCCTCAAATTCCCTCGGTTTCTCGGTCATATCTTCACTTTATCAGGTCCCATTCCTTCCCTCACCCGGACTTACCGGGCGGGCTCCGCCTCGGTTTTCCCACGCCTCCAACTTGACCCCTCCCCCCTCTCACCCCTAAAATCACTGATTACACCGTGATGCTTTGTTTCATTCTATTGAACTCTTCTCGCGGCCCAGCGGCCACCCGCTGGGCTGCGCTGTTTTTGGGCGCATCCGCTCCCGCGCCACTCACTCTCTCGCGAGGTTCTCATGATTGACAGTCCCATCACCGAAGGTCTCACATTCGACGACGTCCTGCTCCTCCCGGGCAAATCCTCCATCCTGCCCACCGACGTGGACACCACCACGCAATTCACCCGCAACCTCTCCCTCAATATTCCGCTCTCTTCCGCTGCCATGGACACCGTCACGGAATCGCGCCTGGCCATCGGCATTGCGCGCCAGGGCGGCATCGGCATCGTCCATCGCAACATGTCCATCGATCGCCAAGCCGAGGAAATTGACCGCGTCAAGCGTTCCGAATCCGGCATGATCGTGGATCCTGTCACCATCTCCCCGGACATCACCATCCGCCAGGCCCTCGAAATCATGAACAAGTACCGCATCTCCGGCCTTCCCGTCACCCGCGGTACCCGCCTCACCGGCATCCTCACCAACCGCGACCTTCGCTTCGAGAAAAATCACAGCCAACTCGTCGGCCAGGTCATGACCAAGGAGAATCTCGTTACTGTCGCCGTCGGCACCACCCTCGAAGAAGCCGAAAAAATTCTTCAGAAGCACCGCATCGAAAAACTCCTGGTCGTTGATAAGGATTTCAATCTCAAGGGACTCATCACCGTCAAGGACATCCAGAAAAAACTCGAATATCCCCACGCCGCCAAAGACGACCAAGGCCGCCTCTACGTCGGCGCCGCTGTTGGCGCCACCGGCGACTTCCTCGAACGCGCCGTCGAAATGTCCAAGTGCAAGGCCGACGTGCTCGCCATTGACACCGCCCACGGCCACACCGAACGCGTCATCGAAGCCATCAAGGCCATTCGCCAGCGCCTTCCCGAAATGCAGCTCATCGCCGGAAACGTGGCCACCTATGAAGGCGCCAAGGAACTCATCTCCCTCGGCATTGACGGCCTCAAAGTCGGCATCGGCCCCGGCTCCATTTGCACCACGCGCGTTGTCACCGGCGCCGGCGTCCCCCAGCTCACTGCCGTGATGGAAGCCGCCAGAGCCGCGCAAGGCACGGGCGTCCCCATCATCGCCGATGGCGGCATCAAATATTCCGGCGACATCACTAAGGCCATCGCTGCCGGCGCGTCCTGCGTCATGATCGGCAGCCTCTTCGCCGGCACAGAGGAAGCTCCCGGCGAAACCATTCTCTATCAGGGCCGCACCTTCAAGTCTTATCGCGGCATGGGTTCGACCGGCGCCATGGAAGCGGGCTCCGCCGACCGCTATTCCCAGGAAGGCGCCGAGCGTGGCAAGTCCGTCCCCGAAGGCGTCGAGGGGCGCGTCGCCTACAAAGGTCCGCTCAGCGGCCTCACCGATCAACTCGTCGGCGGCCTCAAGAGCGGCATGGGTTACGTTGGCGCCCGCACGCTCCCCGAACTCATGGAAAAGAGCCGCTTCATGCGCATCACCGCCGCGGGCCTGCGCGAAAGCCACGTCCACGACGTGGTCATCACCAAGGAAGCCCCCAACTACCGCATGGAGTAACTCTTTTGCCCTCGTAGCGACCGCTTTTTTACCCTGAGCAAAGCGAAGGGCCGAAGCGGGCGCCATTCTCTTGGGTTTGCCTTTGTAATCGCCGACCTTCAGGTCGGTTCTTGGGTTTCTCTTTCTCGTGTAGGGGCCGCCTTCTGAGGCGGTCCGTTCTGGCTTTTTCCTTCTCCCTGTAGAGGCCGCTTTCCGAAGCGGGCGCTTTTCTCTTGGGTTCGCTTTTGTTGCACAGTCACTCCTGACTGTGCCCTTGGGTTTCTCACGGGTTTGCGGGTGCCCCACCCTCGTTTTGTGAGGGTGGGTCTTGGGTTCGCTTTTCGCTTGGGGTCGCTTTTCTCTTGGGGTCGCCTTTCGTGGAGTGCGGCGCCTTGGCGCCGCTTTTCCGCCCGCGCCCCACTCACCAATCTGTCATCCTGAGGCCCCAGCCTTCCGGGGCCGAAGGACCTCAAATCCAAACTTACCCAGGTATGTCTCCTCGCTTTTCGCTTTTCGCTTTTCGCTTTTCGCTTTTCGCTTTTCGCTTTTCGCTTTTCGCTTTTCGCTTTTCGCTTTTCGCTTTTCGCTTTTCGCTTTTCGCTTTTCCATTTTCCATCTTCTATTTTCCTCTTCCCCAAACTGCATTCCCTTCACGCTTCGTTTACAATGGAATAGGAAACCAAACTCCTAATGACCCCTTCCGACCCCTGGCGCAATCCCCGGCCCGCCCCCACCCTCGACGAGGTCCGTTACCGCGTCCCTCCCAAATCCATCATTCCCGCCTGGCTCCGCGCCTGGTGGCCCGCTATGCTCTGGAGCGGCGTTATTTTCGCCGCTTCCACGGACACTTTTTCCTCCGGGCACACCGCCGGCGTATTCGCCGCCATCCTGCATTGGTTCGCGCCATCCCTCAGCGAAACGGCTTTTGAAACCATCCACTTCTTCATCCGCAAGTCCGCGCATCTCGCTGAATACTTCATTTTCTATTTGTTGCTCTACCGCGGCATTCGCGGCGCGCGCATCGGCTGGCACTGGTCCTGGGCCTTCGCCGCATGGTTCATCGCCGCTGCCTACGCCGCCCTCGATGAAATTCATCAATCCTTCGTCGCCTCCCGCACCGCTTCCGCTCGGGACTCCCTCCTCGACTCCGCCGGCGCCTTCGTCGCCCTCCTCGTCCTCTTCCTAATCCACCGCCTCCGCCGCCGCCCCACTTCCTGATCGCTCCGCCCATTGAACTTGGAGTGCGGGAGCTTGCTCCCGCTTTTACAATCCAAACCCTTTCTCCCAAATGCTCGATTTGGCGGCGCTGCCTCAATTGCAAAAGCGCTGGCGAACCGCCCCACTTTATGATGTCGGCGCGCCACGTTCTGGCGCATCCGCCCGCGCAGCGCGATTTGTGCACCCCGTGCGCCTCGCCGGGGTCGCGGGATCGTGGCACAGCCTCCCGTTAACTGTCATCCCGAGCGGAGCGGCCCGACTTTTTCTTTCGCGCCGCAGTCTGGCGCGTCGGGCCACGTAGTCGAGGGATCCCTCCGCCGCTTTTATCTTCACCGAGCCCCCGCATTAGCCTTACTCTTCCTCTGCGCTTCCTGATCGCTGATATCTGATCGCTGATATCCGCTCCGTGCCAACCTTGCATCTCATTGCTATTACCCTATTATGTAACCGATTCCCGCTCTGCCCCGTCCTACGAAAAGGAGCAACCTTATCATGACCTGCCATCTGCCAACTCGGCGTTCGCCAGGGCCCCGGGACCAATTCTTTTCTTCCACTTTGCGCTTTTTCGCTCTCGCAACCCTTTTCTTCGCACTTTCCCTTGCCGTCCCCGCCCCGCAAGCCCCCGCCGCCCCGCAAGCCCCCGCCGCCCCCGCTTCCGACTCCAAGTCCGAAATCTCTATGCACGATTCCGAGTCCACCTTCCAGCTTCACGTCAATCTCGTGCAGGTTCGCGTCGTCGTTCGCGATCACTCCGGCAAGCCGGTCGATAATCTCCACCGCGAGGATTTTGAGATTTACGATCAGGGCAAACTCCAGGCCATCACCAGTTTCGATGTGGATACCCCAGAGTCCCGCCGCGAGCGGGCCGCTGCCGCCTTGAAAACCCAGGCGTCCGCCGCGCCGTCGCCCGATGCTGCCAAGGTTTCCATTCCCGAGCGCTTCGTAGCTCTGGTCTTCGACGATGTCCACCTCTCCAGCGATGACGCCGCAAGGGTTCGCATCGCCGCTTCCAAATTCCTGCAAGGCCTGCTTCCCAGCGACCGCGGCGCCGTTTATTGCACCTCCGGCCAGTGCACTCCCCAGGAATTCACCAGCGATACGAACTTGCTCAACAAGGCTGTCCTCGCAATCCTCCCGCACCCCCTTTTGGAGCCCCCGACTACCGGGCACGCGCCTCAGGCTGCTTATGGGCCCCCGATTGCCGTCAACACGAATAGCGGAGCTGCCGCTGACATGGTAAATACCATGGTCTACGCTCACCTCGCGGAAATCCTTCGTCGCCTCGCGGCCATGCCTGGCCAGCGAGTCCTGCTCCTCGTCTCTCCCGGCTTCGGTTCCAACATGTCTGACGCCACCGGCTTCGCTTCCGCCATGTCTGATGCTTCCGGCATCATAGGCAACGCCAACCGCTCCGGCATCGTTATCAACACTCTCGACACCCGCGGCCTTTACGCCCCCGGTTATCTCTCTCCCTCTATTTCGCCTACCGACTCCGTCGTCTCCGGTCAGACAGTCAACGACAGCAGCAGCGCGGAGTTTGAAAGCCCTATTGTCCTGCAGGATTTTGCCGCTGGCACCGGCGGCACCTTCTTCCAGAATTCCAATGACCTCGCCGGCGGGCTAACGCGCCTCGGTTCGACTCCCGAAGTCTCTTACCTCCTCGGTTTCTCGCCGCAAAATCAGAAAACGAACGGCCAGTTTCATCTCCTCAAGGTGAAACTTGCGGGCAATCTCAAATACGACGTGCAGGCTCGCCGTGGCTATTTCGCCCCGAGTAAAGTGGATGATCCCAAGGAGCAAGCCAGGGCCGAAATTGAGGACGCTATCTATTCCCAGGGCGAAATCCAGGATTTCCCCCTCGAGCTGCAAACCCAGTATTTCAAGGCCGGCGATTCCGCCGTGCGCCTCAGCGTCGTCTCCCGCCTGGGGCTCAAGAGCCTGCGCTTCCGCAAGGCCGACGACAGAAACCTCAACAGCGTCACCATCGCCACCGCCATCTTCGATGAAAACGGCGGCCTCGTCACCGGCGGCGTTAAAAACGTCGACATGCGCCTTCTCGACGCCACCTTGACCCGCCTTGGCCGCACCGGCCTGACCGTCCGATCCAGCTTTGAACTGAAGCCCGGCAAGTACATGGTCCGCCAAGTTGTGCGCGATTCCGAAGGCTCGCAAATGGCCGCCCGCAATGGCGTGGTCTCAATTCCGTTATGAACCTTGCACGGAAAGAGATAAGCCGAACCTCGTCCTCCAGAAGTCGGCGGCGCAATGTCCTTCCTAACCTCAACCTGTCGCCCGCGCGCCGGCGCTTCCCCCTTCTCTGCGCCATATCCGATTTTCTCCCCTCCCCGCTTCCTAATCGCCCGGCATTCCTCCTTCCCTAATCTGTCATCCCGAGCGAAGCGGCCCGACTTTCTCTTTTGCGCCGCATTTCGGCGCATCGGGCCGCGTAGCCGAGGGATCTCTCCGCCGCCTTTATCTTCTTTGCGAACCTCCGCGTTCTCTGCGTCTCTGCGTTAGCTTTTTCTTTCTCTATTCTCTCTGTCTTCTTCTCTCTGTGACCGGCGCCTGCCCCGACCCGCTCGATGTGTTAACCGCCCTCCTTTCCCAGCGCCGGAGGCGCGCCACAAGCTAGCCCCGTCCGTGAGGGCGGGGATCACGGGCAGACAGAACCCATAGCGCCGTAGGTGCGGCACTCCCCTCCTCTCCGCCCCATTCCCGACTTTCCGCCTGACCGCCCCCATAATGATATATTCATTTTTCTCTTGACAACTATATAACTAACGTGCCATAGTCTGCCCTGTAGAGAAGTACGCCTCGCTCTTTTTCCTCGGCGAGGCTCTTCCCCTCATTTCCAATTTCGGGAGTAAACCATGTCTTCCAATACATCCGAAGACCGCGCGTCTTTGTGCGCCTTTACCTTCGCGGATGGCCGTCGCTGCCGCCTTCCTCGTCCTTTCCCCGACTCCGAATACTGCCACCATCACCAGCGCAAGCTCCGTAACCTCCGCGAGCACGATGACACCGCCCACAATATCGCCTTGCCTCTCATCGGCGAAGTCATCGCACCCTCTTCCCTCAACTTCGCCGTCGCACGCCTTTTCGCCGCCGTTGCCGAAGGCCGCATCTCCTCCAAGACCGCCAACACCCTCACCAATCTTGCCAAGGTTCTCCTGAAGACCATCCCCAACGCCCAGCGCGAACTCCTCCTCACCACACGCAATCCCGCCTGCTGGGACGACGTAGTCCGCCAAATCTATAACCTCCCCGATCCCGACGCTGCTCCTCCCGCCCCTCCCCAGAACCCATCCTCCGACGATCCCGAAACAACCTGACCCTCACCCGCCCCTCCGACATGCCCCACTCAACTCCGATCCTTCTCTTTAGGAGGCTGCGCTTCTTCCTTAGGAGGCCGGGGCTTCAGCCCCGGCGTAACGCTCCTACTACCAATGGGCTTTAGCCCCTGAGGAATCTCCTCACTTCCTGCCATATCCATTTATAAGAAAATTCGAGTCCACCCTGGATCGCTCCACCGATCAACCTTGCAGTACGGAAGCTTGTTTATCCTGAGCTTTGTGGGTCGGAGCTTCAGCTCCGACATTAAGTGCCTGACTATCATTGGGCCCGGTAGACCCTGGGCTTCAGCCCAGGGCGCGAAGCGCCCCTGAGGAAATGTCGTTATGTGTTTTTCCGCAGCCTCTCAAGTCCAACCCTACTGGCTCTATGGCATTCGGCGTCCTCACCCTGCTCTCGCAAACCATTTCTCTCCAACACTTGCGCAACGAGCCAAGCTAACCCTCGTGCCCTCAACACATACGCATCTCTCTCATTCCAAGCCACCTATAACCCCTGCACTTCCCACACTTACAAACCTCGTTTCCCCTAACCCTTTCCCCTGCAATACTTGCGAAAAAAACGTCGCCTGTCGGCCCGCCGACATCCTCATCGTTGACAACACCGGCTGGCCAAGATCAAACCGCAGGATGCCGAGCCAAGGCTATCTCTGCTTCGTAGCAATTCCATGCATGCTTCTCGGTTGGCCACGACCATGCGGTTTTCGGGAACATTCCTCTCTTTAGGAGGCCGGGGCTTCAGTCCCGGCGTAACGCTCCTATGACCAACGGGCTTTAGCCACTGAAGAAAGGCCTTTTCGGTTTTTCCGTAGCGTGTCCAGTCATCCAAGGCGCGCTGCCACAACATCCCAGAAATGAGATAATGGGTCGCGCGCGAAGATTACGAGGCCAAACATGGCAAAGAAAACGAAGATTGAAGGAGTGACCCGAAGTTCAGGCAATGTCTTTGCCGACCTCCGTCTCCCTGATGCAGATGAAAAGCTGACAAAGGTACGCCTGGCAGTAGCGATCAACAAGATTCTTGAACAAAAAAGGCTGCAGCAAGCGGCGGCGGCAAAACTCCTCAATCTGAATCAGCCGAAGATCTCCGCCCTGGCCAATTACCGCGTCGAAGGCTTCTCCGTCGAGCGCCTCCTGCGCTTCCTCAACGCCCTCGACCGCGATGTCCAAATCATCATCCGTCCCAAGCGCAGCTCCAGGCGCCCCGGCTCAATCCTGATCACCGCCGCGTAAACCAGAAAAGAAAACCCAGTACACAAAATTGTGCCAAATGGTTTCTCTCCAATACTTACGCAATGAACCGCTCTAACTCCTCCGTTATCAACACTTACGCATCTCTCTCATTCCAAACCACCTATAACCCCCGCATTCCCCACACTTGCAAAACTCGTTTCCCCTAACCCTTTCCCCTGCAACACTTGCGAAAAAATCATCACTCCGTCGGCGCGCCGACCTTCTCACGTCTCAGCCGCCTCTTTTTGACCCCCGGTCGCTGGTCACCGGTCGCCTCTCCAAAAACAAAACGCCCGCCCCGGTTTCCCGGAGCGGGCGTCACATCTCATCCAGGGTCCGCCTCGACGCGGACCTGGCCAATCCGTCTTAGCTCTTCGCCTCGACGGCTTCTGCCACCTTGCCCTTTTCTTTCTTTTCCTTTTTCTTGAACTCGTAGCTCACCAGTTCCAGGATCGCCACCTTCGCGCCATCCCCCACGCGATTGCCCGCTTGGATGATGCGCGTATAGCCGCCCGCGCGGTCCGCGAACTTCGGCGCGATCTCGCTGAACAGCTTCTGCGTCATCGCCGGCGTCATCAGGTACGCCGCCGCCTGCCGCCGCGCCGCCAGCGTGTCTTTTTTGCCGAGCGTGATGATCTTCTCCGCCACCGGCCGCGTGGCCTTCGCGCGCGTCAGCGTCGTCTTGATGCGCCCGTGCTCAAACAGGTTGGTGACCAGGTTGCGCAGTGTCGCGCGGCGGTGCCACGGATTGCGCCCCAGTTTTGATCCTGACTTCAGGTGTCTCATCGTCTCTTCCTTCTTAGTGGAACCGGAGTTTTACCTCCGGCCTCCTCATTAGGGGGTCGGAGCTTTAGCTCCGACATTTCGCCCCTGCTAGAACCGGGCTTTAGCCCCTGAGGGAATGCGGTTCACTGTCAACCGTGCACTGATAACTGAAAACTGCCTCTACAGCCCCACCGTATCTTCCGAATTCGTCGGCGGCATCGCTGTCTGGCTCGGCAGCGGCGGCCAGATGATCCGGCCGTGCTCGTCGAACTTCATGCCCAAGCCAAGACCCATCTTCACCAGAATGTCCTTGATCTCGTTCAGCGACTTCCGGCCGAAGTTCTTGGTCTTCAGCATTTCGTTTTCGCTCTTCTGCACCAGTTCGCGGATGGTCTGGATGTTCGCGTTCTTCAGGCAGTTGTAGCTGCGCACCGAAAGCTCCAGCTCTTCCACGGAGCGGTCCAGGTGTTCCAGCCGCGGATCGTGCACGATGTCCTGCGGCATTTCCACGTTCTCCACCGGCTCTTCGAAGTTGATGAAGATGCTCATGTGGTCCTTCACCAGCTTGGCCGCGAGCCCGATGGCGTCCTGCGGCGTGATGGCGCCGTTGGTCCACACTTCCATCATCAGCTTCTCGTAGTCGGTCATCTGCCCAAGGCGCGCCGCTTCCACGGAGTAGTTCACCTTGCGCACCGGTGAGTGCACGCTGTCCACCGGAATGTACCCGATGGGCAGGTCTTCGTCGTAGTTGCGGTCCGCCGCCACGTAGCCGCGCCCGTTCTTCACGCGCATTTCGATCGGCAGCTTGCCGCCTTCGCTCACCGTGGCGATGTACACGCTCTTGTCGAGCACCGCGAAGTCCGCGTCTTCCTCGATCTGCGCGCTCGTCACCACGCCCGGCTGTTCCACGTTTATGTAGATGGTCTTCGGCAGGTCGGTATTCAGCTTGATGGGTACCTGCTTCAGGTTCAGGATGATGTCCGTGGCGTCTTCCACCACACCGGGAATCGAAGAAAATTCGTGTAGCACGCCTTCGATCTTCACCGCGGTGATGGCCGCGCCTTCGATCGAGCTGAGCAGCGCGCGCCGCAACCCGTTTCCTACCGTGGTACCCCAGCCCCGTTCAAACGGCTGCGCCGAAAACCGGCCGTACCGCTCCGTCAGCGATTCCAGCTCAGACGCAAGACGCTTCGGTTTCTGAAATCCCTTCCACATCGTGTTCCTTCCTTCCGTGACCGGCGTCGCCGGCCACTCAGACCGTTACCCTTCCCTCGACCGCGTTTACCGCTAACCCTGCAAAGTCCCCAGTAATCAGTTCTAAGTCGTCAGTTTCAAGTCGTCCGTTTTGACTCCTAAGACCCAAATTGAGTTTCAAGTCACCAGTTCTATGTCATCAGGTTCAAGTCGTAAACCTCAAAACATAAGTCCTAAGTCATCAGCAAGCGGTCCCTCAACTGAAAACTGAGAACTGACAACTTAAAACTTATAACTTACTTCGAGTACAGTTCGACGATCAGTTGCTCGTTGATCGGCGGCGTCTGCACGTCGTCGCGCTTCGGCAGGGCCACCACCTTGGCCTTGAAATGCTCGCGCTCCTGCTCCAGCCACGGCACCAGGCTCTGGCTCTGCGCCACGTTGCGCGCCTCCAGCACCATGGCGTTCTGGTGCATCTTTTCCTTGATGGCGATCTCTTCGCCGACGCTCACCTGGTACGACGGGATGTTTACCTTCTTCCCGTTGATCCGCACGTGTCCGTGCAGCACCAGTTGCCGCGCCTGCGAACGCGAAGAGGCCAGGCCCGCGCGCCAGACCGTGTTGTCCAGGCGGCGTTCCAGCATGATGATGAGGTTTTCGCCCGTCGGCCCCTTGGCGCGCTCCGCCTTCTCGAAGTAGTTGCGGAACTGCCGTTCCAGCAGACCGTACGTGCGCTTGACCTTCTGTTTTTCGCGAAGCTGCAGGCCGTAGCCCGCAATCTTCGCGCGCCGCGATTGCCCGTGCTGTCCCGGCACGAAGTTGCGCTTCTCGATCGCGCACTTGTCCGTGAAGCACCGCAATCCTTTTAGAAATAGTTTCTGCCCTTCCCTACGGCATAGGCGGCAGACTGCATCTCGGTGTCTTGCCAACTTCTGTTCTCCCTTCGCGAAACTCTCTCAAAAAATCTTCTTTGAAAACCCTCAGGCCTCAAAGGCCTGAGCTACAAATCGTGAGCATCAAACGCGCCGGCGTTTTGGCGGGCGGCAGCCGTTGTGCGGGACCGGCGTGACGTCGCGGATGGCCACGATGTGCAATCCCGCCGCCGCCAGCGCGCGTATCGCGGATTCGCGCCCGGACCCGGGTCCCTTGACCTTCACTTCCACGCTCTTCATCCCGTACTGGTCGCGCGCCGTACCCGCGGCAGACAGCCCAGCCTGCTGCGCCGCGTACGGCGTGCCCTTGCGCGAGCCCTTGAACCCGATCGCCCCGGCCGATGACGCGCACAACACGCGCCCGTCGGGATCCGCAATGGTGATCTGCGTGTTGTTGAAGGAAGCGGCCACGTGCACAATGCCGTGCGGCACGATGCGCTTTTCCCGCTTCTTCTTGAACTCTTTCTTGCGCTTGCTTGCGGCTGCCGGTTTCGCCGGTGCTGCTGATGCGTCCGGTACCGCGTTCTTCTGCTCTTTTGCCACGTTTCACTCCGTTTTGCTTCGCAGTGCTAAGTAATAAGTTCTAAGTTTTAAGTTCTAAGTCTCAAATCCTAAGTTTCAAGTAGTGCAGTCGTCTTACTTACTACTTAAAACTAATGACTACTGGTTTTCTCAGCCCTTCTTGCCCTTGATCTGCTTCTTGCCGGCCACCGCGCCGCGCCGAGGACCCTTCCGCGTGCGCGCGTTCGTGTGCGTACGCTGCCCGCGCACCGGCAAATTGCGCCGGTGACGAATCCCACGGTACGCCTGCACTTCGATCAGCCGGCGAATGTTCATCTGGATCTCCTTGCGGAGATCGCCTTCCACGCGCCCTTCCTGCTCGATGACCGTGCGGATGCGGTTGACTTCGTCTTCCGTCAGGTCGCGGATCTTCTTCGTGAAATCCACATTCGCCTTTTCGGAAATATCCTTCGCGCGCACCTGTCCGATGCCGTAGATCGAGGTCAGCCCGACCCACAAGCGCTTCTGCGGCGGAAGATCAACACCAGCGATACGTGCCATGATTGCTCCAGTCCATTCAAAAAAGGTTCTAAGTTCTCAGTTCCAAAGCTCAGCCAACGACTTACTTATTACTTAAAACTGAAAACTGATTACTGCCTATCCCTGCCGCTGCTTGTGCTTCGGGTTCACGCAAATCACCCGAACCACCCCGCGGCGATGGATCACCTTGCACTTGTCACAAATCTTTTTCACGCTTGCCCGTACTTTCATATTACAGACTCCTCGTTGCGAAGCTGCGCGTTTTGAGTTCTAGGTACTAAGTTCTAAGTTTTAAGTACTTCTTAAATCCTTACTTACCGCTTAAAACTTATAATTGTAAACTTCTGCAATCCTATGCTCCCAAATCCCGCGCCTTACTTGTACCGGTACACGATCCGGCCGCGCGTCAAATCGTACGGCGAAAGCTCCACCGCCACCTTGTCGCCCGCCAGAATCCGGATGAAATTCTTGCGCATCTTCCCGGAGACATGCGCCAGCACCCGGTGCTTGTTCTCCAGTTCCACGCGGAACATCGCGTTCGGCAACGGCTCAATCACCGTCGCCATTACTTCAATGGCATCCTCCTTCGGATTTCCGGAGTCGCCCTTCTCTTTTTTCACGTACGGCTGCTTCGCCATGGTTTCCTATGTTCCAAGTTCTTAGTAATAAGTTCTAAGTATTAAATAAGACCGATTTACTTATTACTTAAACTTAGTACTTAATACTTCATTCCCCCACGCCGGCCCGGTCATCTCTTTCGGCCGCGTCAGAATCCACGGGCCGTTCACGGTGACCGCCACGGTGTGCTCGAAATGCGCCGAAGGACTGCCATCGGCCGTTTCCGCCACCCACTCGCCGCGCATCGCCACTTCCGGACGGCCGGCGTTCACCATCGGTTCGACGGCGATCACCATGCCTTCCTGCAAACGCGCGCCGCGTCCCGGCTCGCCGTAGTTCGGCAGGTTCGGCTCGTCATGCATCTTCGTGCCGATGCCGTGCCCCACGAACTCCCGCACCACCGAATACCCGTGCTGCTCCACCCAACTCTGCACCGCGTGCCCGACGTCGCCCAGCCGGTTGCCCGGCCGCATCTTGTCAATTGCGCGGTCCAGCGATTCGCGGGTCACCTCCAGGAGCTTCTGCAGCTCCGGGCTGATCTTCCCCACCGGCACGGTCACCGCCGAATCGCCGTAATACCCGTCCACTTCCATGCCGAAGTCGAGCGACACGATGTCGCCTTCGCGCAGTTTCCGCTTGGGCGACGGTATCCCGTGAACGATCTCGCTGTTCACCGACGTGCACAGCACGCAGGGGTACCCGCGATACCCTTTGAACGCCGGCCGCCCCGGCCCTTTGGCGATGATCTCCTCGGCGCTCTTCTCGAGGTCCATCGTCGTCATCCCCGGCTGCAACTGCGCCCGCAGCGCGTTCAAGACTTCGTGAACCACCTGGCCCGCGCGGTACATCTTTTCGAGTTCCGCGGCGCTGCGCAACTGAATCGCCATTCCTAGCGCGCCTCCCTCATTTCCGCGGCAACCTGAAACATCTGCGCCTTCACTTCCGGGACACTCTTTGCTCCATCAATATCGTGAAGCGCACCCAGCCGCCGGTAATACTCCACCAGGGGCGAGGTCTGCTTGTCGTACGCCTGCAGTCGCTCCGCGATAACGTCTTCGCGATCGTCCGGCCGGTGAAACAACTCGCCGCCGTCCTTATCGCAAATCCCTTCCACCTTGGGCGGGCGGTCGTAAATATTGTAAATCTCGCCGCACACCTTGCAGGTCCTTCGCCCGGTGAGGCGCCGCAACAGCACGGAACTGCCCAGCACCAGGTGAATCACGAACGGGGCCTTGTACCCATGCTGCTTGAGCAACTCACCCAAGTATCTGGCCTGGGTCACCGTTCGCGGAAAACCGTCCAGCACAAACCCGTGGCTGCAATCGGGCCGCTCGATCCGCTCGGCGATCATCTTCAGCACCAGCGAGTCCGGCACCAGTTCGCCACGCTCCATGATCGGCTTCGCCTGCAAGCCGAGCGTGGTAGCTTTACCGACATGCTCCCGTAACATGTCGCCCGTCGAAAGATGCGGTATGCCATACGCCTTGGCCAGCTCTTTCGCCTGAGTACCTTTTCCCGATCCCGGAGGCCCTAAAAAAATGACCCCGCGGTCGAGTTTTGCATCGGGACGCTCTTCCAGCGCCACGGTTCGTCTCCCTTAACGACGGCCGCGCAGACGTCCCTTCCGCGCGAAACCCTCGTAGTTCCGCATGACGAGTTGTGCCTCCAACTGCTGCACCGTATCCATCGCCACGCCCACCACAATTAGGAGCGAAGTACCGCCAAAATAAAACTGCACACCAAGCCCGTTCAAAATCCATTGCGGCCAATGGTCAAACCAGTTACCGCCCATCCACCACGGCAGGTGATTCAGGTGGATACCCGCAATCATCCATTCCGGTAAGAGGCAGACGATGGCGAGATAAACCGCGCCGATAAACGTCAGCCGCTTCAGGATCAGGCTTACATATTCCGAAGTGGTGCGCCCCGGGCGTATCCCCGGAATGAACCCGCCGTTCTTGCGCATGTTGTCCGCAAGCTCCGTCGGATTGAAAACGATGCCCACGTAGAAAAACGCGAAAACGACGATCAGCGTCACGTACACCGCGGTGTACAGCGGTTCTCCCCAGCGCAGGGTGTTCGCAATCGACTTCACGAACGGCCAGCGCGTGCCCAGCATCATCGCGGCGGTGGCCGGAAACGCCAGCAGCGAACTCGCGAAAATCGGCGGAATCACGCCGCCGGAATTCACGCGCAGCGGCAGGTAGGTGGATTGCCCGCCCATCATGCGGCGGCCCACCACGCGCTTGGCATATTGCACCGGAATGCGGCGCTGCGCCCCTTCCACGAAAACGATGAACGCCACCACGGCGACCATCAACGCCAGGAGCCCCAGAATCGCTATCGGCGTGAACGCGCCCCACGCCTGCGTCCTTACCTTGTCCCACAAATCGCCGATGGCGCGCGGCAAGCCCACCACGATGCCCACGAAAATGATCAGCGACATTCCATTGCCGATCCCGCGTTCGCTGATTTGCTCGCCCAACCACATGATGAACGCCGAACCCGTGGTCAGCGTCAGAATCGTCATCAGCGTGAAGCCCCAACCCGGGTGGTACACCAGCGACTGGCCGCCAAGCGCTTGCGATTGCAGCGTGGTGGCGATCGTGGACGACTGAATGATGCTCAACGCGATCGTCAAATACCGCGTGTACTGCGTGATCTTACGCCGGCCCAGCTCGCCTTCCTTCTGCAACCGCTCCAGGTACGGAAACACCACGGTCATCAACTGCAGGATGATGGACGAGGTGATGTACGGCATGATGCCCAGCGCGAAAATCGTCAGCCGGCGGAAGTTGCCGCCGCTGAAGAGATCGAAGATTCCCAGCACCGACCCGGCCGACTGCTTGAAGAGATCTTCCAGCACGCTGGTGTTGATCCCAGGCGTCGGGATGTGCGCGCCGAGGCGGTACACCGCCAGCAGCCCCAGCGTGAAGAACAGCCGGTTCCGCAGATCCTCGATGCGGAAGAGATTCGCGAATGCGTTCAAGAAACGATTCATACCGGTTCCTCGGGAAACCCGATTACGCTACCACCTCGAATGTGCCGCCGGCCTTGGCGATCTTTTCCTTCGCCGACGCGCTGAATGCTTGGGCGTGAATGGTGAGCTTGGTCTTCAGCTCGCCATCGCCCAAAACCTTGATGGGATCCTTGGCGCGGCGCACAAAACCGTGCGCGCGCAGGAGTTCCGGCGTCACCGTCTCGCCCGCGGGAAACACGTTGAGTTCCTCGAGGTTGACAATGGAATATTGCACGCCGAACGGATTGTGGAACCCGCGCTTCGGGATGCGCCGGTGCAACGGCATCTGCCCGCCTTCAAAGCCGCGCCGCCGCGAATAGCCGCGCCGCGACTTCTGGCCCTTGTTGCCCTTTCCGGAGGTCCGCCCGAGCTTCGAACCGATGCCGCGGCCCACGCGCACTTTCTTCTTGCGCGAGCCTTTGGGCGGCCCGAGGTTCGACAATGAAACCGTGTTGTGTTCCTTCTTGCCCTTGTCTGCCATGAATTACTCCACCACTTCCACGAGGTGCCGCACCTTGTGAATCATGCCCCGGATGGCCGGCGAATTCTCCCGTTCGACCACCTGATGCATCCGGCGCAAGCCCAATCCGCGAATCGTCGCGCGCATATCGTCGGTGCAACTGATAAAGCTGCGCACCCACTTGATCTTTACCGTTGCGGCGCTCTTCGCGCCCTTCTTTTCGCCTGCCATGAATTATTCCCCTGCCGCCTTCTCGACCTTCTCGGCCTTGGGCGGCTTCCCGCTCACTTCCTCGATGGTCTTCGAGCGCGTTTCGGCCACTTGCCCGGCATCCTTCAAGCTCAGCAGCGCCGCAAAGGTGGCCTTGACGACGTTGTGCGGGTTGGACGTGCCCAGCGATTTGGTGAGCACGTTGGTGATGCCCGCAACCTGCATCACCTTGCGCACCGGGCCGCCGGCAATCACGCCGGTGCCTTCCGACGCGGGCTTCAGCAGCACCTGCGCCGAGCCATACCACCCGGTGACCTGGTGAGGAATGGTGGTGCCCTTCATGTTCAGCTTGAGCAGATTTTTCTTGGCCTGCTCGATGCCCTTCTTGATGGCCATGGGCACTTCGCGGGCCTTGCCCATTCCGAAGCCCGCGTGGCCCCGGCTGTCGCCCACCACGACCAGCGCCGAAAAGCTCAGGTTCTTGCCGCCCTTCACGACTTTGGTGACGCGGTTGATCGCCACGACGTCATCCTTCAGATCGGAAAGGTTCACGTCCAGGACGCGCCGCACTGCCAAACTATCCCGCAAAAGTTGCTTCGACATAAGTTAGAACTGTAACCCCGCTTCCCGCGCCGCATCCGCGAGCGCCTTGACGCGGCCGTGATACTTATAACCGCCGCGGTCGAACACCACCTTCACCACTCCCGCCGCCTTGGCGCGCTCGGCGATGATTTTGCCGACGGCCTTGGCCGAGGCGACGTTGCCACCGCCCTTGAGGCCCTTCTTCACTTCCTTGTCGATCGAGCTGGCCGACACCAGCGTGCGGCTGCTGCGATCGTCAATCACTTGCGCGTAGATGTGCCCGACGGAACGGTACACGCTCAAGCGCGGGCGCTCCGGCGTGCCAGACACCCTTGTGCGCACGCGCGCATGCACCCTCTGGCGCTGCTCATCCCGGGACAACTTGCGAACTGGTACCGATGCCACTGTCGTTTCTCCCTTGCAGTTTTAAGTCATAAGTCCTAAGTAACCCACTGCGAACTTATGAACTCAAAACCGAAAAACTTGTTACCCGCCGCCAGACCATACGTCCCAAGTTTCAAGTCAGAATTTCTTTACTGATAACTTAAAACTGAAAACTTAAAACTCCTTACGCGGCAGCGCCTGCTTTCGCGCCGGCCTTGCCCGCCTTCTTCTTCAATCTCTCGCCGGTGATGCGGATGCCCTTCTGCTTGTAAGGATCCGGCGGACGCAGCGAGCGGATGTCCGCGGCCACCTGGCCGACCTGCGCCTTGTCCGCGCCGCTCACCACGATGTGCGTCTGCTTTTCGACCGAAATCTGAATGCCCTCGGGAATCTGAAACTCGATGGGGTGCGATTTGCCGAGCGCGAACGCCACCATCTTGCCCTTTAGTTCGGCGCGGTAACCGACGCCCACGATGTCCAGGTCCTTCTTGAAGCCCTGGGTGACGCCATGAACCGCGTTGGCCAGCAGCGCGCGCGCCAGGCCGTGCAATGCGCGATGTTCTTCATTATCGCGGATCGCCGTGAGCACGCCGTCCTTCTGCTCCAGCTTGATCTGGCTCGGCACCAGCACGAAGAGTTTCCCCTTGGGGCCTTGCACTTCCACTTTGCCGCCGCCGGTATTAATCTTCACGCCTGCCGGCACGGGAATCGGTTTGCGACCAATACGTGACATCGTCTACGTCCTTATCTTGATCTCTATCTCGTTGTCATCCTAAGACCATCCGATGAGGATGGGCGAAGGACCTCAACGCCAGACTCTTGCTATCGTTCCCCGTTGAGATCCTTCGGGCCGGCAAACTCCGCCGGCGCCTCAGGATGACAACGAACTACAAAATCCACTACCACACTTCGCACAGAATCTCGCCGCCCAACTTGGCCTTGCGCGCGGAGCGCCCGGTCATCAAACCCTTCGGCGTGGTCAGGATGCTGATGCCCAGCCCGCCAACCACCGGCTGGATTTCGCCGGCGCCCAGATAGCAGCGCTGGCCGGGCTTGGAGATCCGCTTCATCCCGGTGATCACGCTGCGGCGGTCCGGCGTGTACTTCAGGAACACCCGGAGGATTTTGTGCGTCTTGTTTTCGTCCACCATCTTGTAGGTCGAGATGTAACCCTCTTCCTTCAGGATGCGGGCGATCTCGATCTTCAACTTGGAGACCGGAACGTCCACGCGCTGGTGCTTCGCCGCGGTGGCGTTGCGCAGCCGCGTCAAAAAATCGGCAATCGGATCCGTCTGCATAGTTCTCCTACCAGCTTGCTTTCACGACTCCAGGGATCTCTCCCTTGAGCGCCATGCCGCGGAAACAGATGCGGCACATTTGGAATTTGCGGATGTAGCCGCGCGCGCGGCCGCAGCAACGGCAGCGGTTGCGCACGCGCACCTTGAACTTGGGCTTCTTCAGCATCTTGGCGATTTTTGCGGTGCGTGCCATTTATTGTGCTGCTCCTTTTTCGCGCAAGGGAAAACCCAGCCCCTTGAGCAGTTCGCGGCCCTCTTCGTCGTTGCGGGCCGTTGTCGTCAACGTAATGTTCATGCCCTTGATCTTGTCCACGCGCGTGTAATCGATCTCCGGGAACACCAACTGGTCCTTCAGCCCCAGGGTGTAATTGCCGCGGCCATCGAAGGCGTTCGCGGGCAATCCGCGGAAGTCGCGCACGCGGGGCAGCACCACGTTGCACAGCCGGTCGAGGAATTCGTACATCTTTTCCCCGCGCAGCGTCACCGCGCAACCGATGGGCATGCCCTTGCGAATCTTGAAATTCGCGATGGACTTCTTGGCCCGCGTGATCATGGCCTTCTGCCCGGTGATCTGCCCGAGCTCCACCGCCGCCGTGTCCAGCAGTTTGACGTTCTGGCTGGCCTCGCCGAGACCTATGTTGACGGTGATCTTGGAAACCTTCGGCACGGCCATGATGTTCTTCCAGCCAAAACGCTTCATCAGCGCCGGCACCGTCTCCTTGCTGTACTTTTCATGCAATCGCGTCTTCATGCCTGCTTCATCCCTTCCGAATCCTTACTTGTCCAGCGTGGCGCCGCAACGACTGCACGCGCGCACCTTGGCGCCGGACGGCAGCGTCTGGTGGCCGATGCGCGCGGGCTTGTTGCATCCGCTGCAGACGATCTGAACGTTCGACGCGTGTACCGCGGCTTCCTTCTCCACGATTCCGCCCTTGATGTTCTTGGCCGGGTTGGGCCGCGTGTGGCGCTTGATGATGTTGGCGTGCTCCACGATCAGCGTGTTTTTCCGCGGATTGACGGAAAGGACGCGGCCGCTTTTGCCGGCATCGCGGCCGCTCAGCACGCGCACGGTGTCGCCCTTGCGGATGCTGATGGTGAACCGCTCGATTCTTCCTTTGGTGCGTGCCATCGCTTACCAGACCTCCGGAGCCAGCGAAACGATCTTGGTGAATTTCTTCTCGCGCAGCTCTCTTGCCACGGGACCAAATACGCGCGTCCCCACCGGCTCGCCGGCATCGTCGATGAGCACCGCGGCGTTGTCGTCGAAGCGGATGTACGTGCCGTCCTTGCGGCGGTGTTCCTTGCGCATGCGCACGATGACGCACTTCACTACCTTGCCTTCCTTGACCTGGCTTTCCGGCGTCGCTTCCTTCACCGACGCGGTGACAATGTCACCCAGCCCGGCCTTCAATCCCGCGTCGCCACCGAGGGGGAGAATGCACATGAGCTTCCGCGCTCCGGAATTGTCGGCCACCGTCAGCCAGGTTCGCATCATTATCATGTTTGCGCTCCTGTCCCCTTACTTTGCCGACGCTTTGCGCGTCAGCACTTCCTTCAAACGCCAGCGCTTGAGGCGCGAGAGCGGGCGGGCGGACACGATGGTGACGGTGTCTCCCTGCTTGGCTTCGCGCTTTTCATCGTGCGCGTAGAACTTCTTCGAGATGCGCACCACGCGGCGGTACTTGGGGTGCTGCACCAGCCGCTGCACCTCGACCACGATCGTTTTTTCCATCTTCGCGCTGGTTACCTTGCCGACGAGTTCGGTCTTCTTGCCGCGCTCGGCCACCGGTGCGCTTTGCGTTTCCGTTGTCATTACGCCTTACCTGCCTTCGCCGGCTTTGCCCCGGCGGTCAATTCCTGATGGCGCAGGAGGGTCTTCACCCGCGCCAGATCCTTCTTGGCTTCGCGGAGCCGCTTGAGCGCTTCCGCCTGGCCCGTGCCCAACTGGAACCTCAGGCGGAAAATCTGCTCCGCCAGATCCTTTTCGCGCGCCTGCAATTCGGTCACGCCTTCTTCGCGGATTTTCTCGATTCGCCGCGGCATCGCTAGATTCCTCCCGTACGGGAGACGAATTTCGTCGGAATGGGCAGCTTGTGCCCCGCCAGCCTCAGCGCTTGGCGCGCCGTCGCTTCGTCAATTCCCGCCATTTCAAACATGATTCGTCCGGGCTTCACCACCGCCACCCATTTTTCCGGGGCGCCTTTGCCCTTGCCCATGCGGGTTTCCGCAGGCTTCTTGGTGAACGGCTTGTCCGGGAAAATACGGATCCACAGCTTGCCGCCGCGCTTGATGAACCGCGTGATGGCCACGCGCGACGCTTCGATCTGGCGGTCGGTGATCCAGGCGTTCTCCATGGCCTTCAGGCCGTACTCCCCGAAGGACAATTTGCCGCCGCGCCAGGCCTTGCCTTTGCGGCGGCCGCGCTGCTGCTTTCTGTACTTCACCTTCTTCGGCATCAACATCGTTGTCTTCTCGCTTCCCTAGTCCCTGTTCAACAATCCACGCTCGAGCGTGTTCCCGCCAGAATCAGGCGACGCCAACGGCCGCGGGCTTGTCATCCGGCCGCTTGGTGCGCTGGGGAACGTTTTCTCCCTGGTAAATCCAGCACTTCACGCCAATCACGCCGTAGGTAGTGTTCGCTTCGGCGGTGCCGTAATCGATGTCCGCGCGCAGCGTTTGCAGCGGCAACCGGCCTTGCAGGTACCACTCCTTACGCGCGATTTCCGCGCCGTTCAAACGCCCGGCCACGCGCACCTTGATGCCCTTGCAGCCGAAACGCAGCGCGGAATCCACGGCTTTGCGCATCGCGCGGCGGAAGGCCACGCGCTTTTCCAGTTGCAGCGCAATCGATTCCGCCACGAGCTGCGCGTCCAGTTCCGGCCGGTGCACTTCCACGATATCAATGTGCACTTCGCGCTTGGTGCGCTTGCTGACTTCCTGCTTCAGCTTGTCGATTTCCGCGCCTTTGCGGCCGATGATGATGCCCGGGCGCGCCGTGGAGATGCGCACTACCAGCTTGTTGGCCGCGCGCTCGATATCAATGGAGCTGATGCCGGCGCTCTTCAAGCGCTCCTTCAATTCGCGGCGCAGCTTCACATCCTCGTGCAGCAGCTCCGCGTAATCGCGGTCGGCATACCAGCGCGACTTCCAGGGCTTGTTGTAGCCCAGGCGAAACCCGTACGGGTGCGTTTTCTGTCCCATTACTTCTTTCCCTTCTTCGCGGGAGACTGCTTCCCGGTCAATGCCTTGCGAACGCGGCGCGCGGTGCCCCGAACGCCCTTCTGCGCTTCAGCTTCGGCGATGTTCGCGGCCACGCGCTCAGCGGCGGCCACGTGATGCTCGCTTACGCCCACCCAAATATGCGCGGTGCGCTTCTGGTAGCGGAACGCGCGGCCCATGGGCGCGGGGCGCAGACGCTTCCAGCGCGCGCCTTCGTTCACGAAACACTTGCTGACGTAGAGCTGGTCCACGTCGAGCGGCGAGCCGGAATCTTCCGCCTTGCGCTCGGCATTGGAAATGGCGCTGCGCAGCACCTTCTCGATATGCTTGGCGGCGCGCTTCGGCGTGAAGCGCAGCGATTGCAGCGCATCTTGCGCCTTCTGCCCGCGAATCAAATCGATAACCAGGCGCGCCTTTTGCGGCGACATGCGCACGTGGCGCGCGATCGCGTGAGCTTCGATGGAACCGGGTTGTGTCAGTACGTCAGCCATGGTTTATGCCTTCGGCGCTGGTGCTGCTGCTGGTGCCGCGCCGCCTCCCGCCGCTCCTGGCACTCCCGCTCCCGGAGCCACACCGGCGGCCCTTTCGAGCGCCGCCTTGACGGCGTGGCCCTTGAAGCTGCGCGTCGGCGAAAACTCCCCGAGCTTGTGCCCGATCATCTGTTCGGTCACATACACGGGAATGAACTTCTTGCCGTTGTGCACGGCGATCGTGTGGCCAATCATGTCCGGCACGATCATGGAGCGCCGCGACCACGTCTTCAGAACCTTCTTTTCGTTGCGCGCGTTCAGCGCTTCCACCTTGTCTTTCAGGTGGCCATCCACGAACGGCCCCTTCTTCAGTGAGCGTGCCATGGCTTGCTTATTCCTCCACGCGGCGCAAACGCCCCCACGGGGCGTGCCGCATCTTCTTAAACCCACGCACCGGACCGGGCACACGGTGCGACCTCGGACAGAACGGGCAAACAAAGCGCGTGCCCAGCGCGTTCGGAATACGTTCCACAATCACCGCCCAGCCCGGTTTGCACAACTTGTACAGCACCGGTTCGGGTAGCGCGACCAGCTTGGCCGCGGGTTTGACCACGGATTTCACCGCCGCCCGCTTGACGGCTCGTTTCACAGGGCGCGTCCGGCGTCCTGCGGTTCGTGTTGTTCGTGTCGCTCGCATGTTTTCGCCTCCTCGGCCCGTTCTGCCATCACAAGCCAGGAATTGCGTCCGTTGCTCGCCTTACCTTGGGCGCTCTCGTTCAGGATCGCGCCCTGTTCTGCACCACTTCGGTTCTGCCCCTCTCCGTCCGAAAAATCCAGAACGGAGAATCTGCCACCAAAAACTTCTGCCCTACTTCCGCCGCTGGACAATCATGCGATCGGTGCGCTTGTTGCCGCGCGTCTTCTTGCCCAACGTCGGGAACCCCCATGGCGTCTGCGGGTGATTGCCCTTCACGCGGCCTTCACCGCCGCCGTGCGGGTGATCCACGGGATTCATGGCCACGCCGCGAACCGTCGGCTTGATCCCGCGCCAACGCGTGCGCCCGGCCTTGCCATAGGTTTCGTTTTCGTGGTCGAGATTGCCCACCTGCCCTACCGTCGCCTTGCAATCGAGGGAGAACTTGCGAACTTCACCGGAAGGCATCTTCACCAGCGCGAGATCGCCTTCCTTGCTGAGCAACTGCGCCGAAGCCCCGGCTGTGCGCACTGCCTGGCCGCCGCGGCCGGGGTACAGCTCCAGGTTGTGCACCATCGTACCGGGAGGGATGTTGCGGATCTTCAGGGCATTGCCGGGAAGAATGTCCGCGGCCTCGCCCGTCGAAACGGTGGCGCCGACTTCCAGTCCCACGGGATGCAGGATGTAGCGCTTGTCGCCGTCCGCATAGTGCAGCAGGGCGATGTTGGCGCTGCGGTTGGGATCGTATTCGATGGCGACCACCTTGGCGGGCACGCCTTCTTTATCGCGGCGGAAATCCACGGTGCGGTACTGCCGCTTGTGACCGCCGCCGCGGTGCCACACCACGATTTCGCCGTGGTTGTTGCGGCCGCCGGAGCGCTTTTTCGGCTCGAGCAGCTGCTTTTCCGGCGTCTGCTTGGTGATATGGCTTTTGTCGACCACCGTTATGAAGCGGCGTGACGCCGTGTATGGATTAAAGCTCTTGAGTCCCATCTCTGCCTCTATCTTCCAAATCTTCCCGCCACCGTGGCGGACTTCCCAACAGCTCCCAGGTCTACAGATTCTCGGCGTATTCGATCATCTTCTCGCCTTCGGCGAGCTTGACGTACGCCTTCTTCCAGTCGCGGCGATAGCCTTCGTTCTGGCCGCGGCGGCGCATCTTGCCGTGAAAATTGGCGGTGCGCACAGCGGCCACTTTCACCTTGAAGATCTGCTGCACGGCTTCCTTGATTTCGGTCTTGGTGGCGGCCGCGGCAACTTCAAACACCACGGTGTGCTGCAATTCCTTCACGCCCAGTCCCTTTTCCGTGATGATGGGACGCCGGATAATCTGATAGTGAGGGGCTGCCATCGCTTACTCCTTCCCCTTCTTGGCGGCCGGCTTCTTTGCCGCCGCCGGTTTCTTCGCTGCGGCTTTCGGCGCTGCCTTGGGCGCCGCTTCCTTTTTCGGCGCGGGCGCGGGCGCGGGCGCGATCGTTTCCACATGCGGCGCTTCGACGGGCTGGCGATCCGGATCGAGCGTGTGGCTCAAACGGGCAATCGCATCCTTGGAAACCACCACGCGATCGTGGCGCAGCACATCGTAGGGCTGCAGCGCGTTGCTCGCGGAAAGCTTCACGCCTTCCAGATTGCGGCTGGCGAGTTCCAAATTGCGGTTCTCGCCGTGGGCTACAAGCAGCGCGGTCTTCTCGGCGTTCAGCTTTTCGAGCGCGGTGCGCAGCGTCTTGGTCTTGTGCGTATCCAGCGACCACGCGTCCACGATGGTCAGCTTCTCCTCCGCCAGCTTCGCGGAGAGCGCCGAACGCAGCGCGCCAAGCAACATCTTCTTCGGCAGCGCGTACGCATACGACCGCGGCTTGGGGCCGTGCACCGTGCCACCATGGCGCCACAGCGGCGAACGGATCGAGCCCACGCGGGCGCGGCCGGTGCCTTTTTGCCGCCAGAGCTTGCGCCCGGCGCCGCTGACCTCGCTCTTATCCTTGGTCTTGGCCGTGCCGCTGCGGAGCCCGTTGAGGTACCACCGCGAAGCCTCGTGCAGCAGGTGCCGATTGATCTCCGCACCGAAGACGGCATCCGCCAGTTCGAGCTGGCCGACTTTCTTCCCTTCCAGATTCACCACATCTACGACCGGCATGGCTTTTTTCTCTCTCTCGATCCCGCTGTTACTCAGTTTCTCTTACTAACTTCGTTTATTGCTTCCCGCTCGTGTTATCAGTAATCAGTTTTCAGTTATAAGTGAAAACCAGAAATCGCATTACCCTGATCACTTCCCCTTCTTCGCAGACCTGTGGGCCTTGCGGATGAAAATGTACAGCCCGCTGGGCCCTGGCACCGATCCCCGCACCAGCAGCAGGTTTTCGTCGGTGTCCACCTTGATCACTTTCAGGTTCTTCGCGGTGACCCTGGCGTTGCCCATGTGTCCTGGGAAGTGCTGGTTCTTCCACACGCGCGACGGATACGAACTGCCGCCGATGCTGCCGGGCGCGCGATGAAACATCGAACCGTGGGTAGCGTCGCCGCCGGCATAGTGCCAGCGCTTCACGCCGCCCGCGAAGCCGCGGCCTTTGCTGACGCCGGTAACGTCCACCAGCTCGCCGGCCTTGAAATTCTCCACCAGCACGCGATCGCCAACCTTGGTTTCATCCTTCGATTCGGCGATGCGCACCTCCCGGAGAACCTTGACGGGCGCCACGTTGGCCTTCTTGAAGTGCCCGGTCAACGCCTTGTTGACGCGCTGCGGCTTGATGAATTCCACCAGGCCGAGTTGCGCCGCGTCGTAGCCGTCCTTTTCCTTAGTGCGGCGCTGCACCACGACGCACGGGCCCGCCTGCAGCACGGTTACGCCGACGAGGTTGCCGTCTGGGGCGAAAATCTGCGTCATGCCCAGCTTGATTCCGATGATTCCGTCGACTGCCATGATCCTTTTCTCTCTCTCGCAGCTTGCCTCGATGGGTATTGGCTGCGCAAAACGGTTTTAAGTTTTCAGTAATAAGTTCTAAGTTTCAGACTTCACTTCGTCTTGCCTTTACTTATTACTTAAAACTTCCCACTAAAAACTGCTTCACTTCGCCGCGTGGCCGAAGGCTTTGATTTCCACGTCCACACCCGGCGGCAGATCAAGCTTCATCAGCGCGTCCACGGTATCAGGTGTGGGTTCCAGAATATCGATCAGCCGCTTGTGTGTGCGCATTTCGAACTGTTCGCGCGACTTCTTGTCCACGTGTGGCGAGCGCAAAACCGTCCAGCGGTTGATGGTCGTGGGCAGAGGAATCGGGCCGGCTACATCGGCGCCGGTGCGCTTGGCGGTTTCCACGATTTCCCGCGTGGACTGGTCTAGAATCCTGTGATCGTAAGCCTTGAGGCGGATGCGAATTTTGTCTCCTTGTCTCATAGGATTACTCGATGATCTCCGCGACGGCGCCGGCGCCGACGGTGTGGCCGCCTTCGCGAATGGCGAAGCGCAAGCCCTTTTCCAGCGCCACCGGTGTGATCAGCGAAACTTCACAGCTCACGTTGTCGCCCGGCATGACCATTTCCACGCCCTCCGGGAGCTTCATGTCTCCGGTGACGTCCGTGGTGCGGAAGTAAAACTGCGGCCGGTAGCCGCTGAAGAACGGCGTGTGCCGCCCGCCTTCTTCCTTGGTCAACACGTACGCTTCGGCCTTGAACTTCGTGTGCGGCGTGATCGAGCCGGGCTTGCAGACCACCTGCCCGCGCTCCACGTCGTCCTTTTCCGTGCCGCGCAGCAGCAGGCCAACGTTGTCGCCGGCGATCCCTTCGTCCAAAAGCTTGCGGAACATCTCGACGCCCGTGACCACCTTCTTCTGCGTCGCGCGGAAGCCCACGATTTCGATTTCCTCGCCCACCTTCACCTTGCCGCGCTCGATTCTTCCGGTGACCACCGTGCCGCGGCCAGAAATGGAGAAAATGTCTTCAATGGGCATGGCAAACGGCTTGTCGATGTCGCGTACCGGCAGGGGCACATTGGCGTCCACCGCGGCCATCAGTTCAATAACCTTCTTCTCCCACTTTTCATCGCCGTTCAGCGCCAGCAGCGCCGACCCGCGAATTACCGGCAAGGTGTCGCCGGGGAACTGGTAGCTCTTGAGCAACTCGCGCACTTCGAGTTCGACGAGTTCCAGGAGTTCCACGTCATCCACCATGTCGCATTTGTTGAGAAACACTACGATGTAGGGCACACCGACCTGGCGAGCGAGCAGGATGTGCTCGCGCGTCTGCGGCATGGGTCCGTCGGTCGCGGCCACGACGAGAATCGCGCCGTCCATCTGCGCCGCGCCGGTGATCATGTTCTTGATGTAGTCGGCGTGGCCCGGGCAGTCCATGTGCGCGTAGTGGCGGTTCGCGGTCTCGTATTCCACGTGCGAAACCGCAATGGTGATGCCGCGCTCGCGCTCTTCCGGCGCGTTGTCAATCGAGTCAAACGCGCGGAACAGCACCTTGGGGTTGTTTTTTGCCAGCACTTTCGTGATGGCCGCCGTCAAGGTGGTCTTGCCATGGTCAATGTGACCGATGGTGCCGATGTTTACGTGCGGCTTATTGCGTTCGAATTTCTCTTTCGCCATTTCTGCCTCTGCTCCTCACTCCGAATTCTCAAAAAAAACTAAAATCGGTCTTTACTTCTCCCCGCGGGTCTTTTTGATCACTTCTTCGGCAATCGCGGCGGGTAACTCCGCGTAGTGCGAGAAGTGCATGGTGAAATTTGCGCGGCCCTGCGAACGGCTGCGGAGGTCGGTCGCGTAACCAAACATTTCCGACAGCGGCACCTGCACGCGAATCACGTGGCTGCCCGCTCGCGTTTCCGAGCCTTGAATCTGCGAGCGGCGGGCGTTCAGATCGCCGAACACGGCGGCCATGTATTCCTCGGGCGTGGTGACTTCGACGCGCATGATGGGTTCCAGCAGCACCGGCCTGGCCCTGGTGCAGGCTTCCTTGAAACCGATGGAGCCGGCAATTTTAAAGGCCATTTCGGAGCTGTCCACATCGTGGTAGCTGCCGTCGATGAGCACCACGGCCACGTCCACCATCATGAAACCCGCGAGGCCGCCATTATCCATGGCTTCGCGGATGCCCGCTTCGATGGGCGGGATAAATTCCTTGGGAATCGAACCGCCGAAAATCTTGTCAATGAAGAGGAAGCGGTGTTCCTTGTCAAAGCGCCACTTGCCGCCGGAGCCCGCAATGGACTTGGAAAGTTCGTCGAGTTCGTCGGTGGACATCTCGTGCATGTTCTCGTGATCGGCGCTGGGCAGCGGATGGACTTCCAACTTGCAATGGCCGTATTGGCCCTTGCCGCCGGTCTGCTTGATGTACTTGCCGTCCGCTTGGGCGGTGCGGCGAATGGTTTCGCGGTAGGCGACCTGGGGACGCCCGACATTGGCATCCACGCCAAATTCGCGCTTCATGCGGTCGACGATAATTTCAAGGTGGAGTTCGCCCATGCCGGAGATGATGGTCTGGCCGGAATCCTTGTCGGTGTGCACGCGGAAGGTGGGATCTTCCTGCGCGAGACGGGCCAGGGCCTGGCCCATTTTGTCCTGATCGGCTATGGTCTTGGGCTCGACGGCGACGTCGATGACGGGCGCTGGGAAGTCCATGGCCTCCAGGATGACCGGCTTGTTTTCGTCGCAGAGAGTGTCGCCCGTGGTGACGCTCTTCAAGCCGACGCAGGCGCAGATATCACCGGCATGCACGGCTTCAATTTCCTCGCGCTTGTTGGCATGCATCTGCAGCAGGCGGCCAATGCGTTCGCGGGTGCCCTTCGAGGAGTTGAAGACGTAGCTGCCGGCATTCAACACGCCGGAATAGACGCGGATGTAGGTGACGTGGCCGACAAACGGGTCGGACATGATCTTGAAGGCCAGCGCGGAAAAGGGCGCGTCATCGGAAGCGCGGCGCAGCACCGTTTCGTCGTTATCGGGATTGATGCCTTCCAGCGGCGGCACGTCCATGGGCGACGGCAGGTAATCGATGATGGCATCGAGAAGCGGCTGAATGCCCTTGTTCTTGAACGCCGAGCCCGCCAGCACCGGAACGACCTTCATCGCCAGCGTGGACTTGCGAATGGACTTGCGCATTTCCTCGGCGGAGAGGTTCCCTGCAGTCAGATACTTGTCCAGCACTTCATCGTCGTGCTCGGCGATGTATTCCACGACCTTGGCGCGGTGGTCGTCATAAAACTTTTTGTCAATCGCGGAACCCTTCAGGGCGGCGGCCACATCCGGACGGCCGGCAACGAAGGCGGAATCCCATAGATTGGAAACCGGGAAAATTTCAAACTTGGCGCCGAGCGTATCCTCGAGCCACACAACCACGTTCTCTTCGAGGAAGTTGATACATCCGATGAAATTGTCTTCGCGGCCGAGGGGAAACTGCAGGGGCACGGGATGCGCGCCGAGGCGCATGCGCATGGTGCGGATGACGTGGTCGAAGTCCGCGCCCATTTTGTCCATTTTGTTGACGAAGGCGAGGCGCGGCACGCGGTACTTGTCCGCCTGGCGCCACACGGTTTCCGATTGCGGCTGAACGCCGGCGACGCTGTCGAAAATGGCGACGGCGCCGTCCAGGACGCGGAGGGAACGCTCCACTTCCACGGTGAAATCCACGTGGCCGGGGGTATCGATAATGTTGACGCGGTATTTCTTGTCGAAGCGGTCCCAACTGGCGGTGGTGGCGGCGCTGGTGATGGTGATGCCGCGCTCGCGCTCCTGCTCCATCCAGTCCATGGTGGCGGTGCCTTCGTCCACGGACCCGATCTTGTAGGTCACACCCGTGTAGTACAGGATGCGCTCGGTCGATGTGGTCTTGCCGGCATCGATGTGCGCCATGATCCCGATATTACGGGTATCCTCGAGTTTGAATAAGCGAGTCATGCTCCCTTGAACAGCCCTTTTCTCCCCCGAACGGTTTGCAACAGCTTCAGTCACGTCAAATCCCTTCTAAAGTCCTACCAGCGATAATGGGCGAAAGCCTTGTTGGCTTCGGCCATGCGGTGAACGTCTTCCTTCTTCTTGATGGCCCCGCCGCGGGAATTGGCCGCGTCGATTAGCTCGTCGGCGAGCTTGTCAACCATGGTCTTTCCGGCGCGTTCGCGCGAATACTGGAGGAGCCAGCGGATGGCCAGGGACTGGCGGCGGAAGGGATTCACTTCCACCGGCACCTGGTAGTTGGCGCCACCCACGCGGCGCGTCTTGACCTCGACGAGCGGCTTGAGGTTCTCGATGGCCTTCTTGAAAATTTTCAGAGCGTCGTCGCTGGTCTTCTTGGCGACCTGATCCATGGCGCCGTAGAAGACGCGCTGGGCCGTGCTCTTCTTGCCTTCCCACATCATCGAGCAGATGAACTTCTCCACGAGATCGCTTCCATAGACCGGGTCGGTCGCTTGGACCCGCCGGCTGACTATTCCTTTACGAGGCATCGCTCTTGTCGCTCCTAAAAGTTCTCAGTATTAAGTTTCAAGTAAACCGGCCGTCCTTACCTTTATCACCTGGAACTTATTACCAACGATCGCCGCACAAGCTGAAGTTCCAAAAAATCCGCCGGGCCTTGGTGCACGATCGTTTTACTTCGCCGCAGCGCCGGCCTTGGGCCGTTTGGCGCCGTACTTCGAACGTCCCTGCTTGCGATTTTCCACGCCGGCCGCATCGAGCGTACCGCGCACAACGTGGTAGCGGACACCGGGAAGATCCTTCACGCGGCCTCCCCGCACGAGCACGATGGAGTGCTCCTGGAGGTTGTGGCCGACGCCGGGGATGTACGTGGTGACCTCGATGGCGTTGGTCAGGCGAACACGCGCGACCTTGCGGAGCGCGGAGTTCGGTTTCTTCGGCGTCTGGGTGTACACGCGAATGCACACGCCACGCTTTTCCGGGCAGCCCATCAGCGCGGGCGACTTGGTCTTCGAGTGGATTCCTTCTCTTCCCAGGCGAATCAGTTGCGAAAACGTCGGCACAGTCGTTCCTCGTTTTTCTTCAGCGAATCGCGAGGCATATCGCGAGCCACCGGTCGTTGCGCGCAGACAAATTTCCGAACTCTCGCGTCGCGCACAGACCAATTCGCGAGAGCACACAAAGATGCTGAAAGGTTTACTGCGAATCCGGAGATACCAGCAAGAGACTCCGCACGCACTCCAAGAGGCTAGCGATCAGCTCTTGGTTCCGAATCGGAGAGGCTTACTCGGCTTTTCGGGGCTGGCGCCCCATTCCGGCCGCTCTTCTGTCCCATTCCATCGAACTTGTTCCGGGACCGAAGAATTCCCTTCCAACCAACCATCCCCCAAAAGCGAGATGGCCTACTGCACGGGGAAAATACCCCTGACAAAACATAAAGTATAGAGAAGACAGTGGGTTCTGTCAAACAAGATTCGCCACAGGAGGCGAGAAAAAACTGTGGAAAAATGGGGTGTGGCCCGCTGGCAGCTACGGGCTGGTTGAGGCTGCCGCCTAAGCAACACGAATGAGAAGATGCTGGGGCTCCCTGTTCTTCACATAAGATATTTATAATCAATTAGTTGTAGAGGGCTCGGCGCCCAGGTCGCCGAAGGGCCACAGGCCGAAGGCTTTCAGGGTATCGTACTCACCCTTTTCCCGCAGCATCCTGGCGGTTTTTTCGGCGGGCCAGGGCGAAGCCAGCCGCTCCGGGCGATCGGCGATCCAGAAGGCGGTCATGGCCATGATGGTGGCGTTTTGCGCCAGCACATCGGGCTTGACGGCTTCCAGCGCGTCGGCGGCGGAATGGTAGGTGTATTTATAGTCGGGGGAATCCTGATCGAGATTGATTCCCGGCAAACCGGCGAGAGTGAAAGGCGCGGTGTCCGTTTCGATTTCGATTTTGTCGCTGACCTGAATTTCGCGAATGTTAGCAAGCGCACGGAGGAACGGCTCAAACGCCGGGAGCAGGTCGCTGCGGCCGCCGAGTTGGAATTCTTTTATGGGGCCCTGGCCTAAATCGAGCACAACGTCGCCCAAGTGATTCTTCATTTCGCTTTCGTGCTGCTTGATATAGGCCAGGGAGCCAAGGAGGCCCTGCTCTTCACCGGTGAAGAGTACGAAGCGAATGGTGCGACGGGGCCGAAAGCCGGACTTGACGATGGCGTCGGCGGCGGCGAGAACGCTGGTTGAGCCGGTACCGTTGTCGGTGGCGCCCTCGCTCAGATCCCAGGAATCGAGATGCGCGCCGACGACGAAGAGCTCCTCGGGATGTTCGCGGCCGGGAATTTCGCCGACGACGTTGGCGCTATCCACGGGGCCGTTGCTGAAGGTGTTCTGCACGTTCATGCGCACGCGCACGGTTTTTCCGGCTTCGAGAAAACGCTCGAGTTGGCCCTGGTCTTCGCGAGTCATGTCCACCACGGGAATCGCGAAATCGGCGGCAAATCCGAGAATTCCCGTGTGCGTGAGGTGCATGCCTTCGGCTTTGAAACCGCCCTGGCCGCCAATCACGGCGAAGGCGCCGGCCCGATGCGCAGCTCGCAGGAAATCGCCGAACTGGGCGAAGATCGCGTCAAAACCTTTTTTCGGGTTGCCTTTAGGGGACATCAGGACGATTTTTCCGCGGAACTTGCCGACAGTGCGGATTTCTTCGTCGAGATCGAAAAGATTGGCGGTGATCACTTCGGCTTCCACACCGTTTGCGGGCGTGGAGCCGGTCCAGCCCATCGCATCAATCGCTAAGGGATGGTGCAGGGGTTCGAGCAATTCTGCTTCGGCCTTGCCGCGCGTCCAGCCTTTCCACATGGTCCACTTCTCCGCGCGCACGTTTTGCAGACCGATGGCCTTCATCTTGGCGAGGCCCCAGTCGATGGATTTCTGCGCGCTGGGAGTGCCGGTGACGCGGGCGCCGACTTCATCGCTAAGTTCAGTGAGGTACTCAAAGGCGTGAGAGTCCATGGTGCCTTCGCCGGCGATTTTGACCAGGGCGGGCAGCGTGCCGTCCTCGTCAGGGCCTTTGGGCTTGGCGGCATCGTTGGCCTGGACCGCGATGGCCGACAGCGTTAGCCCGAGCAGTAATCCCAGCAAATAATTCTTCATCCACACTCTCCTTTGAGGCTGTCGAAATAGGATCGGAAAAGCTTTCTTCAGGGGCTTCCGCCAAAAACCGGCGGACGCAAAAGGCGCGAAAGCCCATTTATAGCGGCGACTCTGCGCCGGGGCTGAAGCCCCGGCCTCCTAAAGAGAAGGAATCTCTCAGCAGCCTGCCGACACTTTGAACGGTGAAACACAAACGCATGATTTTACCATGCTGTTAGACGCAGCCGCGCGACAGGTAGCTACCCGATTGGGGGGGCTGGACGGTGGGAGAAGGTCCCGTGACTGAGGGGGCAACGGGCGGCGAGGCGGCGCTTTACGGGTGGCGCGGCGGCTCCTACACTTTCAGCGTGACACGCGCACGCGATCGAATCTGCGTTTTCTTGCTGCTGGCAATCTTGTTGGCCGCGGTGGGGCCGGCCTTTGCCCAGGAAGGCAGGCAGAAACCTGCTGAGGCTGTGGACAAAACGGCCAAGGAAAAAGCCGCCACGCCGGAGAAGGACGCCAGCAATCCGGAACTTCCCTTCCAGATTCAACTGCTGGAGACGCACATCCGGTTTGAGGTCAATGGGGATTCGCGCAAGGAAGTCCACACCGTCGTCAAGATCAACGACATTCTAGGAGCACACCAGTTTGCGCGGCTGACGTTTGATTACAATCGCGCGTTTCAGCAGGTGGAGATTCCGCTGGTGCGCATCAGCCACGCGAATGGCGGCACGAGTGAGCTGCTGCCCAGCGCGGTGATGGACGCGCCGAATCCTGCGGTGGAGAAATTTCCCGCGTATCAGGATGTGCGGGTGAAATCGGTGCGCATCCTCGGCTTGGAAGAAGGCGACACGATCGACTATCGCGTGATCACCACGACGACGAAACATCCGCTGGCGCCGGATTTTTGGGTGGAGCATACATTTGATCGCACCGGCCAGGTGCTCGAAGAACACTACGAAATTGACTTGCCCGGTTCTCGGCACGTTGAACTTCGCATTAATCCCAAAGCTCCTCCCAGCTCAAAAGAAAATGACGGATCAGGAGAAAACGCCAGCACTATTTACCGTTGGGAAAGGACCTACTCGGCTCCCGAGGACGGAACTGCAAGCGGAGACACAGCGCCGGATGCTTTCGGCACCCCGGACGTGGCCATCTCTACGTTCTCTTGGGAGTATCTCGCGATCCGGCTCGCGGAACTCCTGCTTCCAGGTTCGATGCCCGTTGGGGAGATGAAGACCTACGAAGAGTCCACGAAAGAGTTGAACCGACGGCCGGAGGTTGCGGACGCGGTCCGTGAAAAAGCGCTTTCGTTGACGCGGGATTCTAAGACCGATGTTGACCGCTTGAAAGCGCTATATGACTTCGTTTCGACAGGCATCGGCACGGTGGATATACCGCTGGGGACCACGGGGTTTCGCTCGCGACCCGCAGTCGATATCCTGAATTCCGCTTATGCGATTCAGGAAGACAAATATGTCCTTTTCGCCGCGCTGGGAGCTGCAGTAAATCTGCATGCCGATGCCGCCTTGACAGGATTCTGCGACAAGAAGGCCGTGGCCGTGCCAAGCGCGTTCAAACACCTGGTGGTCATCGGTTCGACAAGAGAGCGGCGATACTGGTTGGACCCTGCTGTGGAGGTCGCGCCCTTTGGAATGATCCCACCGGCATTCGGAAAGTGCGCTTTGCACCTGAATAAGGCTTTCTTCGCGATGAATTCTACTGGACATGAATGGGTTAGCATCCCACGTACCGCGCCTTTCCCCGAATATCAGAAAGTAAGAGTTGAGGCAAGCCTGGGATCCGACGGTACTCTTTCCGCCAAGGTTAGGTACACGCTGCGGGGGGACAATGAGTTGCTACTGCGGGTGGCGTTTCACCAAACGGCGAAGGAGAAGTGGAAGGGCGTGGCGGGGTTGCTGGCGCTTTCGGATGGGTTTCGGGGGCAGGTGACGAGCGTGAATGTTTCGGATCCGATGGCGACGAAGGATCCGTTCACGGTGGAGTACGAAATTTCGCAGGCGAAATTCGTGGACTGGTCCAAGAAGCCGGTGCGCATTCCGGCGCTGCTGCCGCAGATTGGATTGCCGGACCCGCCCGCCAAGCAGGCGGCGGGAGAAGCGGCGCACGCGATTGAGTTGGGGACGCCGCTGGATGTGGACACGCAGATGACGCTGAAATTGCCGGCTGGAACGGTGGTGCAGGCGCCTGCCGGGACTTCCGTCGAACGGGATTACGCGAAATTTTCGTCGAAGTACAGCACGGCAGCGAACACGGCAACGGCTTCGCGGCGCGTGAATTTTCTGATGCGGGAGATACCCGGCGATCGCGCGATGGATTACAGCGCATTTGTGCGGGCCGTACAGAACGATCAGGGGCAGATCATTACGCTGGTGCCGGGTGGGGATGCGGACAAGAATGCCAAGCCGGTGACTTCAACTCCAAAGCAATAATGAAGCGCTTCACGGCGAGCAGCGATCAGGAACCGGTTGGGCGTTCCGCGTTGAGGGCCGTCAATGGCGGGTTCGTCGCAATGTTGGAGCAGGTGAGATTCTTCGGGCCGCAAACGGCGCGGCCCTCAGGATGACAGATTGGCGGTGAATAGGACGGGCTCAAAAGCGGTGGCAAGCCACCGCACTCCAAAAAAAGCCTCCCCTTATCGGGGAGGCTTTTGCGTAGCTGGATTCTTGGTTCCTGATCGCTGGTCGCTGATGTCTGATCGCTGATATCACTTCTACTTAATCTCCATTACTTCTTTTTCCTTGGAGGCGGAGAGCTCTTCAATTTTCTTGGTTTCGGCGTGGGAAACTTTTTCGAGTTCCTCGAGAGCGCGCTTCTGCTCGTCCTGGCTGATCTTCTTGTCCTTTTCGAGCTTGTCGATGGCTTCCTTGATGTCGCGGCGGATGCTGCGCACCGCGGTGCGGTGATTTTCCAGGGCTTTGTGGATGAGCTTGACGAGCTCTTTGCGGCGCTCTTCCGTGGGCGAGGGAATGGGAATACGCACGACCTTGCCGTCGGTGGCGGGATTGAGGCCGAGGTCGGAGGCGCGAATAGCCTTATCAATGAGCGGCACGGCGCTGGGATCCCACGGCGTAATCATCAGCATGCCGGCATCGGGGACAGTGACGTTGCCAAGCTGGTTCACGGGCATGGGCGTGCCGTGATAATCCACGCGGACATGATCGAGAATGGCGGCGTTGGCGCGGCCGGTACGGACGCTGGCGAGCTCCTTGCGAAAATCGTCAACGGCTTTTTCCATGCGCGTTTTTGCAGCGGCGAACGCTTCTTTGGTGCTCGAAATCGTGGTCATTTGTGTATCCTCGTTGAACTGAATGCCTCTTGGGGGGGCAACCCAGCTCAAGTTATCGGTTATCAGTAATCAGTTATCTGTTCCAAGCAAAAGCAAGACCCAGCTCTTTCAGTTTTAAGTTGTCAGTTCGAAGCAATAGCAAAACCCAACTCTCACGGCAGGATCCCAAACCTCCGAACTTCTTACTGAATACTGATAACTTAAAACTGAAAACTTTTCTCAGGCCGGCATGACCGTCGAGCCAACGCGCTCACCGAGAACGACGCGGCGGATGTTGCCAGGCTTGTGCATGTTGAAGATCTTGATGGGCATGCCATTGTCCATGCAAAGGGAGATGGCCGTCGCATCCATGACCTTCAGATTCTGGTGAAGCACTTCGCGATAGCTGATTTCCGCGAAGAACTTGGCACCGCTGACCTGTTCCGGGTCGGCGTCGTAAATGCCGTCCACGCGCGTGGCTTTCAGGATCACGTCGGCCTTGATTTCCATGGCGCGGAGAGCGGCAGCCGTGTCCGTGGAGAAATAGGGATTACCGGTGCCGGCGGCGAAAATGACGACGCGCCCTTTTTCAAGATGGCGCGTGGCGCGGCGGCGGATGAAGGGTTCGCAGACCTGGTGCATTTCGATGGCGCTCTGCACGCGGGTGTTCACGCCGCTCTTTTCGAGGGCGTCCTGCAGGGCCAGCGCGTTCAGGACAGTGGCGAGCATGCCCATGTAATCGCCGGTGGCACGATCGATTTCAAAGCCCTTCTGGCGAGCGCCGCGAAAAATATTGCCGCCACCCACCATGATGGCGATCTGCACGCCAAGTTTGTGGACTTCGCGGAGTTCCTGGGCGATGGCATAGACGGTTTGGCCATCAATACCGAAACCCTGGGGACCTTGCATGGATTCGCCGGAGAGCTTCAAGAGAATCCGGTGATACGCGGGACGCTTCTTGGGAGGTTTTCTTGCCGCTGGCGATTGCCGTGCCATGTGTGTCCGTCCGATCCGAGGGAAACCTTGCCGATTGTAACAAACATCGAGCGGGATGGCGTAGGTTTGAGGTCACAATTGCGGGATTACTCAATGGGAAGGCGAACGGCGCGGGTATACCAAAAAAAAACGCCCCGGCGATTCGGGGCGTTTCACGAAACGATGGTGCGGCAGTAAAGGATCGATGAACCTGAAATCCAGAGTTGAAGAGAGATTCCTCCGCTCCGGGACGGCCAAAACCGCCGTCCCTCCGGTCGGAATGACAAAGAGGGAAAAGGCAAACCCAAGACCCAGGTAAAAAATCGAACCTGGGGCACCCGGCGACTGGACGACGCCGGACTGAATGCGGGGATCAGCCGGCGTTGGCTGGAGTTTCCTCGGCGGCGCTGCCGGCGGCGGCGGTAACTTCCCCGACTTTGTAGCGGGAGAAGCGGCGGATGGTGATGTTCTCACCGAGCTTGGCGATGGCCTGGGCGATCATCTCGCCGATGGTCTGGCTTTCGTCTTTGATGAAGTGCTGCTCGTAGAGGCAAGTCTCCTCATAGAACTTTTCCATTTTGCCCTGGACGATCTTCTGGATAACGGGCTCGGGCTTGCCGGTGGCGCGGGCCTGGGCAGTGTAAATTTCTTTCTCGTGCTCGAGCATCTCCTGCGTAACGTCCTCGCGGCGAACGTAACGGGGATCGACGGCGGCGATGTGCATGGCCACGTCGTGACAAAGGCTCTGGAACGCGTCAGTGCGGGCCACGAAATCGCTTTCACAATTGATTTCGACGAGCACGCCGATCTTTCCGCCGGCATGAATGTAGTGGCCGATGAGGCCTTCGCTGGCTTCGCGCGTGGCCTTCTTGGCGGCCGCCGCCTGGCCCCTTTTGCGCAGGACGTCCACGGCCTTGGGGATGTCGCCATTGGTTTCGACCAGGGCGGCGCGGCAATCGCTGAAGCCGGCGTTCGTAAGTTCTCTGAGTTCCTTCACGAGCTTAGCTGGAATATCCATGACAGGTTTCGTTGTACTCATCCTTTTCTCCCGGTTTTTGCGAACATTTTGGGACGCATTTTAGAAAAATGGCCCGGCGTGATCGATGCGCACAGCGCCGGGCCGTCGAAATTGAGTAGCCACGCGGCGTTCTTAGCTTTTTGCCTCGTCGGGAGGCACGGTGGCTTCGGCGGCGGCTTCGCTCAAGGCTTCGGTGCCCTCGACGAAGTCACCTTCCTGCTTTTCGTATTGCTCGTACGCGCTGGTGTCCACGTAATCCACGCCCGCCTCGTGAGACTGGTCGGCAGCGAGCTTCTGATCGGCAACCTGGGACTGCTCGTAGAGGGTGCGGCCTTCGGTGACGGAATCGGCAATTTTGGTGGTGAACAGGCGGATGGCGCGCAGCGCGTCATCGTTCCCCGGGATGATCCAATCGACCATGTCCGGGTCGCAGTTCGTATCCACAACGCTGACCACCGGAATGCCCATGCGGCGCGCTTCCTTGACGGCAATTTCCTCGGCGTTGGAATCAACGACGAACATCGCATCCGGGAGCTGGGCCATGTTCTCGATGCCCTCGAGATTCTGGAACAGATGTTTCATTTCGCGGTCCAGGCGCGCGTGCTCTTTCTTGGAGAGTTGCTCCATGCGGCCGTCTTCGGTCATGGCCTTAAGGAGCTTCAGGCGCTTGATGGACTTCTGAAGCGTGGACCAATTGGTCAGCGTGCCGCCCAGCCAGCGGTGATTGACAAAGTACGCATTGCAGCGCTTGGCCTCTTCGGCGATGGCTTCCTGGGCCTGGCGCTTGGTGCCGACGAACAAAACGGTTTTGCCTTGCGCGGAGATGTCGCTGACGAAGCGGCTGGCTTCGCGGAACATTTTCAGGGTTTTCTGCAGGTCGATGATATGGATGCCGTTGCGCTCCCCGAAAATGTATTCCTTCATTTTGGGGTTCCAACGACGCGTCTGATGGCCGAAATGAACGCCGGCCTCCAGCAGCTCCTTCATGGTGATTTCTACCGCCACTATTCCTCCTAAGTAGATGGCTGTTTTTCGCGCGTGTTGCGGCCACGCTTGAGTGGCCGAGACATGCTGCGCAACAGCCTCTTGCCGGCTTCCTTGCCGGCCGTGATCTTGGGGCCGCGGCTTGCGCCAGGGCCCCAGAGCCCGATGGGCAGAAGAATCTCCGCCGAAAACTGTGCCGCCCAGTGCCGTTCCAACTTTTCCCAGCAAATCCCTTCGAGAATATTCTCTCCGTGTTCGTGTCAGATGCTCAGACCGTCATCTGGCCGAAATAGTTGGAACGGCACCAGTTCTTTAACGCTTGGTGAACTGGAAGCGCTTGCGTGCGCCCTTCTGGCCGTACTTCTTGCGTTCCTTCATACGGGAATCGCGGGTCAGAAAGCCGTTCTTGCGAAGAGCCGGGCGCAACTCCGGATTGAAACGGCTGATGGCGCGGGAGAGTCCCATGCGCACCGCGCCGGCTTGCCCGCCAACGCCGCCACCCTTCGCCGTGACCAGGACGTCCACCTGCTCGGTGAGGCTGGTGAACTTCAGCGGCTCGGTGGCGTCATGACTCCAGGCATGATTCGGGAAATACTTATCCACTTCGCGGCCGTTCACCGTGAATTTGCCGGTGCCGGCCCGCAGAAACACGCGAGCCACGGATTCCTTGCGGCGTCCGGTGCCGAGAAACCAAGTCTTTGTGCCCACAACGGGCGTTTCCACTGTACTCAATGCTCCTCCTCGAAACCCTGTTGGACGAGACTACTCCGCGTAATCCCATCGACTTCACGTCCGGATTGCTCCCCGCTAAGGCACCACTTAGAAAGGAACCCCTACGTGCGGAAAACCAGAATCGGGCCCTGGCCCCGCCGGGACCAAACTCAAGGCGAAATCGGTTGCGGCTTCTGCCCCGCGTGCCGCGCCAAACCGGCGGCGTCGCGGTAAACACGCAATTTCTTGGCACGGCGCGCGCGCAACTTGTTCTTCGGCAACATGCCGAGAATGGCTTCGCGAACCATCCATTCCGGCTTGCTCTCGCGGAGGCGCTTGGCGGGAACTTCCTTTAATCCGCCGGGATAGCCGCTGTGCGAGTAATAAATTTTTTGATCGACCTTGTTGCCGGTCAGGCGAATTTTGTCCGCATTGATGATGACCAGGTGATCGCCGGAATCGAGATAGGGCGTAAAGCTGGCCTTATCCTTCCCGATTAAAATGCGCGCCGCTTTCGTGGCCAGGCGGCCCAGCACCTGGTTGGAAGCGTCCATGACAAACCACTGCGAGCCGATTTTGAGGGCTTCGGCTTCTGCTCCCTTGGCTACGTACGTCCTCATTGCAATCAGTCACACCTTTCCCTGTAAAGACAAAATCTAATTTTAAGGGTGGAGTGCGGCTTTGTCAACGAAGCACTTGCGCTTTCCCGCCCCACAGAAAGCCAGTTTCCGATTACGCGACTCTACAGGAGTTAGCCAATCGCTGACCGCGCCGATTGCCGGTCACAAGGTCATTTCCCAACACGTATTCGACTAGGTACGAAATCCCTAGCAGAATTCCGTTTCGCGAACCGGATTTATTTCTGGTTCAGAAGCTCTGGATTTCGGATGATGAGCATTCGACGAACAGGAGAGGTTACTGAGGCAAGCCGATCCGGCGGACCAAGTCCTGGAAGCGAGGATCAGAGCGCAGAGAGTCGAATACGGGATCGCCCTTGAGGAACGTGAGCCAGAAATCGCGCTGCTGATAGCCCTTTTCGAGCCAGGCGAAGGCTTGATCCTTGTCGCCGAGACCAATGTAGATTTTCGCGAAGTTGGTTGGCGCTACATAGCCTTTCTTCGACTGCTCTTGCAAATCCGCAATCACCTTGCGAGCGTCCGCGGCACGGCCCATTCGGCCGTAAACGTAGCCGATCGTCGCGTAGGGTTCTGCCGTGAAGTCTCCCGCCTTTTTCAATTCTTCGACGGCCTCCTGAAACTGACCTTGCTCGGCTAGCGTCTTGCCGAGGTAAAGATGCGCGGGCCAAAAGCGCGGCTCGAGATCCAAGGTCTTGCGCAGTTGGGAGACTGCCTCGTCGTAGCGCCGCGCCTCATACAGGGATTGCGCCAAGAGAAAACTTCCTTGCGCGGACACTGGGTCGAGTTCGACTGCTCGCCGGCCTTCGCGAATCGATTCCTCGATCTTGCCCTCTTGACGGAGGAAATGTGCATGGTTGGCGTGTGCGATGGAGGAGTTTGGGTTTAGACGGAGCGCGGTTTGAAATTCTCTCTCGGCACCCGCCCAATTCCAGTCGTAGTCTGCCAAGTTGGTGGCCAGGGAGACATGGGCTTCGGCAAGCTGGTCGTCAATCTCGAGGGCGCGCTTCGCGGCAGCCTCGGATTGAGGAAGACCGTCCATCGGAGCGACGTTGCTGTTGAATATGAGCGCCCGATAGGAATCCGCCAAGGAAGCATAGGCCGCTGCGTAAGCCGGATCCTTCTTGATGGCGGCTTGGAACAGCGCTATGGCTTTTTGTTCGTCAGGACCGTTATGCAGATTCAGGTAGAAGAGGCCGCGGAGATAGTCTTCGTGGGCTTCGGGATCAATGACGTCATTTCGGGTAAAGCGGGCCTGTTCCTGCGGGGTGAGTTTCAACTGGACTTCATCGACGATAGCCTGCGCGATTTCGTCCTGGAGGCGGAGCGAATCCCGGAAATCGCGTTCGTAACCCTTGGCCCAGAGGTGTGTATCGGTGGGGCCTTGAACCAATTGCGCGGTGATGCGGATGCGGTCGCCTTCGCGTTCGACCGAACCTTCAACCACGGCGTCGACATTCAGCTCTCGCGCAATCTCCGGAACCGACTTCTGCGTTCCCTTATACCGCATCGCCGAGGTACGCGAAACGACACGCAACGAGCGGACCTGGGACAGCTCAGTGGTCAGTTCTTCGGTCATGCCATCGGCGAAGTATTGCTGTTGAGGGTCGCCGGAGAGATTTTCGAGGGGAAGCACGGCGAGAGAGTGAATGCCGGGAGCAGAGGCGCGATGGAATACCCTGTCACGCAAACCACCGACGTTGGCGGCGAACAGAGCGGCGGCAAGGACAGCCAGGGCGATGACGCCGGGAATCCACAGGCTTCGCTTCGCGGAGCTTGGAGGGGTTACGGAAACGGGAACAATGGAAGGGGAAGTGGCCCGCGGCGTGTGAGCGGCTTCGAGCGCGGCGCGGACTTCGCTTGCCCGCTGGTAGCGGTGGCCCGGCTCCTTTTCGAGACAACGCTCGATGACCGTCCGGAGTCCTGCAGGAAGTTGGGGCGGGAGCGGAGGGAGCGGCTCCCGGAGGATTCCAGAAGTCAGCTCGAAGGCCGTCTGGCCGCGGAAGGGGCGATTGCCTGCCGACATTTCGTAGAGGGTGACGCCGAGAGACCAGATATCGCTGCGCGCACCAGCTTCTTCGCCGCGGAGAATTTCGGGCGCGATGTATGGGAGCGTTCCGACGATCGCGCTGGCATCGATAGCCGATTGGGTCGAGCGAGTCGATTCCGCGAATTCGCGGTCGCCATAAAACCTGGCAAGACCAAAGTCCAGAACCTTGACCTGGCCGGAGGGGGTGATGACGACATTGGCCGTCTTGATGTCGCGATGGATGATACCGCGATCGTGCGCATGTGCCAGCGCGGCGGCGATCTGCGCGCCATAGCGCACCACCAGCTCTGGGCGCAGGCCTTCCGGGGGGATGAGCGAATTGAGCGGCCTGCCCTCGACGAGCTCCATCACAATGAAATGGTGGCCGCCGGCTTCGCCCACTTCGTGGATGGTGCAGATATGCGGATCGTTTAAGGCGGAGGCGGAACGCGCTTCGCTGAGGATTTTTTTTTCCGCCTCGGCGCCGCCTTGAGAATCCCGCCGGAGGATTTTGAACGCGACATCCCGTTTCAAGTGCTCATCGCGAGCTCGATAGACCTCGCCCATACCGCCGGCGCCGAGCTTTTCCACGATTCGGTAGTGCGAGATGATCTGGCCGATTAGAGATGAAGAGTCCGGCATTTCGCGTTCATCTTAGGTTGAGCCAGAAGGCAAGTCAACGAAGACAGATTGCTTACAAGCCAGGGTTGCATAGCATCTGGAAGCAAAAGATTGGCATGCTGGAAACATGCCAACAACGCTCAAACCGGACAAGTGAAGTACTGGGACGGTGCGTGCCTGGTAATCCGAGTGATCAAGGGTTAGCGCGCCGATTTTTGATTGCGAGTCCGAGCGATGTTATCGTGTCTCTGCTTGGACATTTCGCCGATCATGGGACGAGCGCCGAATGCGACTTCATACGCATATCCCTGTGAGGGCCACCGCACGCTTATCGCGTAGATATGGATTTTCCTGGAGTGAATCATCCATGGGACCCCACCGCTCATGAACGTATTTGACCTGGTTGTCGGCAAGCCCATCAAGACCAGCGACGAACGCGCCGAAAAGATCGGTCCGGCACAGGGCATCCCCATCTTTGGGCTCGATGGGCTGAGCTCGGCTGCTTACGGCCCGGAAGCGGCTCTCAGCCTTCTGATTCCCCTCGGCCTTCTCGGCGTGCGCTATATCGTTCCGGTCAGCGCCGCGATCATCACGTTGCTGGTGATTGTGTACTTCTCCTATCGCCAGACCATCGCCGCCTATCCCTCCGGCGGCGGCTCCTATACTGTGGCGCGCTTCAACCTGGGCACACCGGCGGCGCTGCTTGCCGCGGCGGCGCTCCTGGCCGATTACATCCTGACCGCGGCCGTGGGGATTTCCGCGGGAGTGGGCGCCCTGGTCTCGGCCGTTCCGTCGTTGCTGCCGCACACGGTGTCCATTTGCGTGGGGATTCTGATCGTCATCACCATCATCAATCTCCGCGGTGTACGCGATGCGGGCTTGGCCTTCGCCGTTCCCACCTACCTTTTTGTCGGCACGCTTCTGATTACCATCGTCGCAGGCATTCTCCGTGTTCTCCTCAGCGGCGGACACCCAATGCCGGCAGCTCCCCTTCCGCCACCGCCGCCGATGACCCAAGCCGTCACCTACTGGCTGCTGCTGAAAGTCTTTGCCAGCGGTTGCACCGCATTGACCGGCGTAGAGGCTGTGAGCAACGGCGTAAAGGCCTTCCGCGAGCCCGCGGTGAAAAATGCCCAGCGCAGCCTCACCGTGATTATTTTTGTCCTGGCGGTGCTGCTGGCGGGAATTTCCTATCTCGTGAAGGTTTACGGCATCGCCGCGACTGATCCGGGGCAGCCCGGTTACCAGAGCCTTCTCTCCATGCTCATCGCCGCGGTTTTCGGCAAAGGCTATTTCTACTATCTGACCATCGGCTCGATTCTCTTCGTTCTTTCGCTCTCCGCCAACACCGCCTTCGCCGATTTTCCGCGCCTGTGCCGCGCCATCGCGCAGAACAACTACCTTCCGCACGCCTTCGGGTACCGCGGGCGGCGGCTCGTCTATACCTATGGAATCGTGGTCCTGGCGGTGCTCTGCGGCGGCCTTCTGATTCTTTTTGGCGGGGTCACCGACCGGCTGATCCCGCTCTATGCCGTCGGCGCATTTCTGGCCTTCACGCTTTCGCAGACCGGCATGGTGATGCACTGGCGGAGAAATCGCGGTCCGGGCTGGCTGAAGAGCGCGTTAGTGAATGGGTTGGGCGCGCTGGTCACCGGAATCACCGTCGTCGTGGTGCTGGTTGCGAAATTCGCGCAAGGCGCATGGATCACGCTGCTTTTCATTCCCTTGACGATTGTTTTTTTCACCGTTGTCCGCCGCCACTATCACTCTGTGAAGGTCCTCACCAACTGCACGGTTCCCGTCAACCCGGCAAGTCTCAGCCAAGCTCCCATCGCCGTTGTGCCCGTGGACCGCTGGAGCATCATTACCCGGCAAGGGATTGCATTTGCCGCCCGGCTTTCAACGGAAGTGATCGCCCTGCACGTCGAGCTTGGGGAGAACTCCGAATTGCTTCTCGACGACTGGGCGCGCTACGTTGAAGAGCCCTTTCGCATCGCCGGAAGGGAGGGGCCGAAACTCCAACTACTGCCTTCCCCTTACCGCTTCATCATCATTCCCATCATTCAGTTCATTCTCGATCTTTCGAAGAAGCATCCCGATCGCAACATCATTGTGGTCATACCCGAGCTCGTGGAAAACAAATGGTATGAATATTTCCTTCACAATCAGCGTGGCCGGCTGCTGGAATGGCTGCTGCTGGTGCAAGGCAATGAGCGCATCTTCACGGTAAGTGCGCCGTGGTACGTCGGCGAAAGAACGTAACGCCAGTGGTCGGCAGTGTTGCGCCTGGAATCCAAAGTCGAGGAGAGATTCCTCCGCTCCGGGACGGCAAACAACGCCGTCCCTCCGGTCGGAATGACAGTTTCTAGGTGCTGGATAAGGTAGGAGAATCCAGCTTGGGCGAAGGCACGCCGCTAGACAATGCTACGCTGTTCTTCAGAGAGCGCGTCGGCTGAACGAGGCGAGGCTTGCAACCTCACTGCACGTCCGAGACTTTGCCTTTCACGAACGTGACCTTCATATCCTTGTAGTAGTAAATCTGCTTGGCGCCGAGATTGACAATTTTCTCCGGCTGACCCAAGGCAGCGGTAACTTCATCGGGGGTTTGGCCCAACTGAATCGTCGGGGGAGGCTGAGGCGGGGTGGCCGGCTGTTGCGGAGCCTGCTGCTGTGCCTGCGCGTTTTGGCCCTGCGCGTCTTGCCCCTGCTGCTGTTGCTGTCCGCTATCTCCCGTGTCGATCTCGAGGGTTTGATTGATGAGGTCAGAGACTTGGCCGCCATCGGCGCCGCTCAAATAGTCTTTCGGGAACTGAAAGACGACCTGGGCTCTTCGCTGGGAGGGATCCTGTACCGAATTACAGGTGTCGCACTCGATAATCGTGAGCGCAACCTTGGAGTCCTTGCGATTGACGTCGATCTTGGAGACATAAACCTTCTCCCCGACGGTCAGGAACTTCGTGTCCGTGGACGCTGCGCCGGTCGGGTCTGACACGCCCTTCCATTTCAGGAATTTACTGACTCCCTGCGCGGCCGTGTTGCTGGCCGCATGAACTTGGCCATCTTTTACGGTGCTCGGCAGGATAACCGCGTTTCCGGAGGGGACGCTGATGATTCCACCTTTTTTTATCACCAGCACCGTGCCGGTTTCGAGCACCGAAAGTCCGGTCGAATCCGTGCCCAGTTTCACCAGCTTGTATTTCGCGGTCAACTGACTCTCCAGGGAATCAGCGCCACTATCCTGTGCTTCAGCCAGCATCCAGGGAAACATCCCCGCGAAGATTACCGCAACCATCTGGATCGTCCGCGCCGCTTTGCCGTTCATTGAAAGCTCCTCCTGTAGACCGCCCACTCTCCCTCTCAAAAGGAACCACTGCCCGCAAACCCACTCTCCGGGCAGGCAGGGGGAGCATCAGCAAAATGCGGCCAAACGCTCCCGTTTGCCACCGGATCGCGTTCTCGGACGTCCGCTAGTCGTCGCTGCTGCTGCTTGCGGAGGCGTCCTGGACTTCCTTCTCGGCTTGGCTGGCCTCGTCCTGTTGCGCTTTCAGATCGGCCTCTACCGTCAAGTCCGGCTGCGCCTGACCGTTGGGATTGGGTTTGGAACCAGCCGCCGGACCGGCGGGAATGCCGTTCTTCCCCTGGTTTTCCGCGAGCTTCCCGAGGCCTTCGCTGATCTTGGCCTGGAAGTCGTTGTGCATGTCCTGCAGATCCAGAACGGCCACGGCAACCTGTGATCCGGAGGTGCAGTCATTCCTCTGGCTACTGGCGACGAGTACTTTCACGTTCTGGTCTGCGTCCGGGGTGTCCTGGATGCGCGTCAGCACATCACCGGGGCTCAAGGAACATTCTGTTCCGTCGGGATTAGACTCACTGAGAACCGCGGACACGATGAACGTGCGGTGCGCGGGATCCAGTGCGGCCGGAACTTCATCGGGGCCGTTCTGGCCTCCACCCGCCGGGGCGGTGCTACTCACTGGGGCGGCGGGCTCGGGATTCGCAGCCGCTTGTTGTTGCGCTGCGATTTGGGCTTTTACTTCATCGGCGATCTGCTGCTTTACCTCGGGCGTAAGACCGACCGCGCCGCCGCCGGATGCAGGTTGCTCCTCGCCTGCCGCCTCGGCATTGGCATTGGCCTGCGCTGCCGCTCGGGCTTCGTATGCTGCTTGAAGATTGGCAGCCAGCAAATAGTCGGTGATCCAGAAAGCTGGAGAGGCGTAAACAGGTGCAGGGGCAAAGTAGTAGCCATAATACCCGTACCAAGGAGCCCCACCCCAGCCCCAGCCGAACGCTATCGGCGCGGCCCAGGGATTGTAGGCCCAGCCATAGAATCCGGGGGCGTAGTAAAGCGAAGGAACAAAGCCGAAGTAGGGATGCCCGTGCCAGTAATACCCGCGATAGGCATAGGCGTAACTGCGGCCACCATAGTAATAGGACCGCCGCATATAGGGGTGGCCACCCCGGTAGTAGCCATGTTCGGCAAAGCCACGACCGTGTCCATAGCCGACCACTCTGACACCGGGCCGGGGATGGGAGTCGAACCGCCGCTCGCCATGAGCGCCGTGGTTGATCGTCATGCCGCTGCGGGTGTGGATGGTGCTGACATGGCCACCGCGATCGAAATTCGCTCTTGTACCACTCTTGGTTTCAACGCTGGTCCTTTTGCCGGTGGAGTTGAAACTGTGGACGCTGCCATTCGCGCCGGGCTTGGAACTCCCACCGGCGGGGTGATGCCCCGCCACGTTGGTTGCGCCGCCGTGCGCGGTATTGGTGGCTCCATGCGTCCCGCCGGTGGTTGGTCCGTGCGTGCCAGCCCCCCCGGTGGTTGGTCCGTGCGTGCCAGCCCCCCCGGTGGTTGGTCCGTGCGTGCCAGCCCCCCCGGTGGTTGGTCCGTGCGTGCCAGCCCCGCCACCCGAGCTTCCGGCTGGCTTTGAGGGTGCTTTTGGCGCCGGCTTAACCGCAGCCGCAGGTTTACTCGGTGCCTTAGCCTGGGGCTTCTTCTCCTGGGCCACCGCGAATACCGATACAGCAAGGAAAAGCATGGAAAACAACAGACCACGAACCAGAAGCTTGCTTCCTTCGTTCCAACTCATCATTGCCCTCCTCGGAAAATCCCCCATCATTGCCAAAATCAAAAAAACGCGCCCTGCTCTCGACAGTCTGTCCGACGTACTTTAGCGCCGACCGTCAGCGCGTTGCCGCCGCGTGTGAGCGGGCTTTACCCGGGTATTCATCTTCTTGTGATGGGAGTACAAGGCAAGCAGCCGGAACCTGCCGTGACCACGGAAGCTGCTTCATGATGAACTTCACACTGGGCATGCTGTTCCCCAAAAAGCAATTGACCGCGGAGCAGAGGAAGGAATCTTACTGGTCTGAGGACGCAGAGTCAATTGCTAGCTTCCGAGAAATGACGGCTACTTAATTAGAAGGTGTGGTTCGTCGATTCTGGGGGACTTTGGAAGCCTTTGCAATACGGAACGATGGCCGTGTACCTGCGGGCCATTGAAATCGATGTTGACGTAATGGCTAACCAGGCTAATCATGCGTCATGTCACCAACACTCAAGAAAGTGCTCCAAGCAGTATTCTGGTTCGTCCTTGGTCATCTTAGCTGCGCGGTCATGCATCATCTCCACCACTTCACGTGGAAATGACCGAGAGGCGTGTGCCAAGTTGGCATGGGCGGGATGGCTGGGGGTCTCCCTCGGTCCGTTCGCAATCTGGCGATAGCGATTTGAATAAAGCTAACGCTCTGGTTGGCTAGCTGCGGGGGCGTCGAGGGCCAGATCTTCGCCCACCAGATGCAGGTAATCCTGAAGAACGGAAACGACAAGCGCGTGGTCCTCGCGCTGCGGCAAACCGGAAACGGTGATCGTGCCGACGCACCCTGTTCCCGCAAGGAGAATCGGGAAACAGCCGCCGTGGGTCGCATAGTCCTTTGGATCAAGGCCCACCTTTTCTTGTAAAGTGCTTTGAGCGCGCTCGTGCTTCAAACCGATGGCGTAGGAACTGCGGTGAAAGCGCAGAACGACGTTACGCTTGCGGCGAATCCAGTCCCAATTGTCCGGCGTGGTTCCCGGCATGGCGTACGAAAAAAGAGCATGCCCGTTGAGCTGAATATCGATGGCCACGGCAACGTGGCGTTTTTCAGCAGCCGCTTTGAGGGCGGTCCCCACAGCCCAGGCCACTTCTGCATCAAAGTGTTTGAATTGCAGCCGCTTTTCCTGCAGCGCAATTTTTTCGAGATCTTGATCAACGGTCATGAATTTTTCCTCCGTGAAACGAGTGAAGTAAACCTGCAAGAAACTTCTTTGCGACTACGTCACAACCGGCGCATAAGCAACACCAGCCAGGCCAAACACCCGCTGATAGCGCTGCACCTCCTCGCGGGGGCCCAGCGCTTTTTCAAAGTTGTCGGAAAGTTTCACTGCCGGCCTGCCATTGGCATCGTTGAGCTTGCACACCAGGCTTACGGGATCGAAGTCGCCACTGCCTTGCGCATTGCAGTTGCGAAAATCATTGGTAAGCAACGTGCCCCATCCCGCGCTGAAGCGGATGCGGCGTTCGGGAATCCACTTTCGTTCATTGAGAAAATCGCTCGCTTGCCGAAAATCCGTGGGAGCAGCGCCATTGCGAATTGTCCCGGAAAAATAGGCATGCAATCCCAAAATCGTGTCCACATCCAGGGAGTCAGAGGCAATGAAGAGTTTTTGCCGCGGATCGCGCCCTTTCTGTTCGAGCCAGGCAATGTATTCGTCGCCCGCAAGAAAAGGATCTTTGCTGTCCGCGCGCTGTCCCGTCCAGTCCGCCACCCAGTCCGGAGCGTTGCCAAGAAACTGCGTCGTGCCAAAGGTGTCTGGGAGCAGAATGCGCAACTCGCCGTGATAGGTCTGCTGCCAAAGCTCCAGCAAGCGGTATTGCGAGGCCTTCAGTTCTTCGTCATCCTTGGCCATTGTGGCCAACGCCATGGGCAATTCATGGGCATTCGTGCCGATCGCTTCCAAATCGTGTTTATAGGCCAGATAGGTATTCGAGGTACCGGTAAAGTTGCTGCCGAGCACGTCGCTTATGGCTTTTACCACGTACTCCTGCCATAAGAAGCTATGGCGGCGCCGCGTTCCAAAGTCGCTCACTTTCAGTCCGGGGACGTCGCGCAAGCGCTCCATTTTTTCCCAGAGTTTCGTTTTGGCCCGGGCATAGAGAATATCCAACTCGAGTTCGCTCAGACGCTTGAGGCTGGCGCGCGTCCTCAACTCGCTGATTGCCGAAAGCGCATAAATCTCCCACATGGTCGTCTCTGTCCAGAGGCCGTGAAAGGCGAGGGAGAACTGCCCGTCTTGAATCGAGAGCTCATAATCAGAGAGCCGGAAGTCGCGATCGAGCCACTCCAGGAAAGCCGGTTGAAAGATACCGCGGCGTCCATAAAAGGTATTGCCTGCGAGCCAGATCAGTTCGGATTTTTGAAAGCGCAGCTTCCTGGTCTGCTCGAGCTGTTCCCGAAGCTGATCGGCATCGATCAAATCGCCAAGGCGTACGTTGACGGAGCGATTGATGAGCGAAAAAGAGGCGGTGGTCTTAGGGAAGCGCTTCCAGATGAACTGCAGCATCAGCAGCTTGTAAATATCGGTATCGAGCAGAGACCGCGTAATGGGGTCCACTTCCCAGTTATGGTCATGTGCGCGCCGCGCAAAGTTGATGATCACAATGCCACCACTTTACCTTACTCGGGGCGCTCGGCGGCAAGTGTATGCGAGATCCGCCACGCCGCGCTTACTCGAGGACGTGGATGTTCTTTTTGGCGCAGATCTCCTTGAGTATCTGGGGCCACACGCTTACGGTGACTTCGCCGAGATGCGCTTTCCTCAGCAGGAGCATGAGGGTGCGGGACTGACCGATACCGCCGCCGATGCTCAGCGGGATTTCATTCTTCACAATGGCCTGGTGATAGGGGAACTTGAGGAAGTCCAACTGGTGGGACAGCTCGAGTTGCTTCTTCAAGCTTTCCGCATTCACGCGAATGCCCATGGAGCTGAGTTCGTGGCGGCGCCGCGTGACATGGTTCCAGACCAGGATGTCGCCGTTCAAACCATGCAGGGGCCGGCCATCAGGGCCTTTGGTTTCGGTGACCCAGTCGTCGTAATCGGCGGCACGCATTTCGTGCGGATAGCCATCCTCGAGGGGATAGCCGATGCCAACGATGAAGAGCGCGGGGTACTGCTGGAGAATGGCCGTTTCGCGCTGCTTCCGGGGGAGCTGGGGATACATTCGGAGGAGTTCCTCGGCATGGAGGAAGGTGAGCTTCTCCGGCAGATTCGGATACTTTTCATTCTTGAGCTCGGGGAAAAGATCCTGGGCGTAGAGTTCGGCTTCGACGAGCACTTTCCAGATTTTGCCGACGATCTCCTTCAGGAAGTCGAGGTCGCGCTGATCGGAGGTGATGGCGCGCTCCCAATCCCACTGGTCCACGTAGACGCTATGGTCATGGTCGAGGAAATAGTCTTTGCGGACGGCGCGCATGTCCGTGCAAAGGCCTTCACCGGGACGCATGCCGAATTCCTTCAGGGCCACCCTCTTCCACTTGGTGGCGGCCTGAACAATCTGGGCATCCACGGGGTGCTTGTCGTAGTCATTGCGGATATGGAATTGGATGGGGGTGCGGGAGCCGTCGCGGTCCAGCATGTCGTTGACACCGCTTGCGATGTCCACGATCAGGGGTACCGTTACCATTAACAGATTCAATTCCTTACAGAGGTTGTCCTCGATAAAGCGTTTAACGGCGAAAATCGCTTTCTGGGTTTCCCTGCGGGAAAGCGCACTGGAATAGTCCAGGGGAAGAATCTTCTCCAAATCCTCATAGTTGCCAATACCGGGTCCTGCCAAATCCGCTGCTTTGCTGGACATAGGTCACACCTCCGCTAAACCTTTCTCATGAATTCTTCTATCCACCAGCCTGCGCACCTCAGGAGTTAAAACTCCTGCATTTGCGGGCCTTGTCGTCATGGCTGAACAGGCTGTGGAAAACACCAAAAAGATTTTCTTCAGGGGCTGAAGCCCATTGGTTTTAGGAATCTTATGCCGGGGCTGAAGCCCCGCCCTCCTAAAGAAAAGACTTTTCCCGCAAACTGTGCCCTTCGCTGGCCCTGGGTAAGATGGTGGCCTGCCAGGAGCCACTTATGAGATGAGCTCCAAGGGAACAGTCACGCCAAGGGAGGAAAGGGGCCAGTACGGGACACACCGAGTCATGTGATATATGTCACAGCTTTTGGTGCCTATAAGCAAGTTTAATAGTAGTGCTCTCCGGCCAGCCTCGATTGCCGGCCCCTGAACCGCTTATCTCATGACATCTGAGTACCAAAATTCAATTAGGAGGACACACTCATGGGCATTAGTACCCTATCCGCTGCGACTACCAAAGGAACCGCGGACTATGTAAATGAAGTTTTGACGAGCGTACGAGCCAAGAATCCGGCCGAACCCGAGTTTCATCAGGCAGTGCAGGAAGTACTCGAATCCTTAGGTCCCGCCCTCTCGAAACACCCTGAATACCAAAAAGCGCGCATCCTTGAGCGCATGGTCGAGCCGGAACGCGTAATCATGTTTCGCGTCCCCTGGGTCGACGATCAGGGCAACGTCCAGGTGAATCGCGGATTCCGTATTCAGATGAGCAGCGCCATCGGCCCGTATAAGGGCGGACTCCGCTTCCACCCTTCGGTGAACCTGGGCATCTTGAAATTCCTGGCCTTCGAGCAGGTGTTGAAGAATTCCCTGACGACGCTGCCAATGGGCGGCGGCAAGGGAGGCTCAGACTTTGATCCCAAGGGCAAGAGCGACAACGAGGTGATGAGGTTCTGCCAAAGCTTCATGACCGAGCTGTGCCGCCATATCGGCCCAGACACGGACGTTCCGGCGGGCGACATTGGAGTCGGCGGGCGCGAAATTGGCTTCCTGTTTGGCCAGTACAAGCGGCTGAAGAACGAGTTCACCGGCGTGCTGACGGGCAAGGGGCTGAACTGGGGCGGCTCGCTGATTCGTCCGGAAGCGACGGGTTACGGTTGCGTGTACTTTGCGTCCGAAATGCTGAAGACACGGAAGGAAAAGCTGGAAGGCAAGCTCTGCCTGGTCTCCGGAAGCGGCAACGTGTCGCAATACACGATCGAAAAGCTGCTGGACTTCGGAGCCAAGGTCATCGCCATGTCCGATTCCAATGGCGTGATTCATGATCACGAGGGCATCAACCGGGAAAAGCTGGCATGGGTTCTGGAACTGAAGAATGTGCGCCGCGGCCGCATCAAGGAATATGCGGACCACTTCAAGACCGCAAAGTATATGCCCGTGGATCCTTCGAAGGACTTCAACCCGCTCTGGGCCATTAAGGCGGATTGCGCCTTCCCGAGCGCCACACAGAACGAAATCAACGCCAAGGATGCGGCGACGCTGGTGATGAACGGGTGCAAGGTGGTGGCGGAAGGCGCCAACATGCCGAGCACACTGGACGCCACGAAGCTGTTCCTGGAAGCGAAGATCCTCTACGGGCCGGCCAAGGCCGCCAACGCCGGCGGCGTGGCGACTTCGGGCCTGGAGATGAGCCAGAACAGCATGCGGCTCTCCTGGACGAGGGCGGAAGTGGACGAGCGGCTGCACAACATCATGATCGCCATCCACAAGAACTCGTTTGAGACGGCCGAAAAGTACGGCATGCCGGGCAACCTGGTTTTCGGCGCGAATATCGCCGGATTCCTGAAGGTGGCCGATTCGATGCTGGATCAGGGGCTGGTCTAAGACCCGTTCAGCGGTTACTATGCGGCGGGGTGAAAAGTTCACCCCGCCGTTTTACTATTCAGACGGAAACATTCATGAACCGAGACCAGATTCCCCGGCCATTGCCGGACGCGGAACTGCTCCTGGAGGGCTTCGACAACCTGATGCCCTTCCGGGTGCAGGAGATTCTGCTGGTGTCGAGTTTGTACGATTCGTTCATCCTGCGCGAAGACGGCCGGCTGAACGAGTTGCTGATCGGCGAGTCGCTGGACCTGCACCTGCAGCAGATTCCGCGGATCACGCACGTCTCCAGTTGTTCGGAAGCGCTGGCGTTGGCGCGTTCCGATCCGCGGCGCTTTAACCTCATCGTGACGAACCTGGCGGTGGGAGAGATGAATGCCGCGCAACTGGCGCACGAAATCAAGGCGGCGGGATTGAATGTGCCGGTGGTGGTGCTGGCGTACGACTACCGCGAAATCAAGAATTTCATTGCGCGGAATCCAGTGACGGATATCGAGCGGATTTTCCTGTGGCAGGGCAGCGCGCGCGTGCTGATTGCCATCGTGAAATGCGTCGAGGACCGGCGGAACGTGGAGCATGACACCTCCACGATGGGCGTGCCGGTGGTGCTGCTGGTGGAAGACAACATCCGCTACTACTCGGCGTTTTTACCGGTGATTTATACCGAGCTGATTACGCAGACGCGGCGCGTCATTCAGGAAGGCTTGAACCTGGCGCACAAGCTGGTACGCATGCGGGCGCGGCCGAAGATTCTGCTTTCCTCGAATTTCGAGGAGGCTTACGAACTGGCGCTGCGCTATCAGGATCACCTTCTGGGAATTGTGTCCGACATCGAGTTTCCGCACGGCGGCGCGCTGAGCGCGGACGCGGGATTCGAGCTGGCGCGGCGGGTGCGCGCCTTGGTGCCCGATTTGGCGGTGGTGCTGCAATCGAGCCGGACGAAATTCCGGAAGCGGGCGCATGCGGAAGGGTTTTCCTTCCTGCGCAAGCGCTCGCCGACCTTTTTGCGGGATTTGCGGCGGCTGCTGATCCAGCAATTTGCGTTCGGCGATTTCGTGTTCCGCACATCGGATCGCAGCGAAGTGGCGCGCGCCACGGATCTGAATTCACTGGAGGCGCTGCTGCACACGGTGCCGGTGGACAGCATCGCGTATCACGGACAACGGAATCACTTCTCGCACTGGCTGATGGCACGGACGGAGTTTGCGCTGTCGCAAAAACTGAGGCCGCGCAAGGTTTCCGACTTCGAGACGGTTGAGGGATTGCGGCAGAACTTGATCGACTCGATCGGGGAATACCGCAGAGAGCAGAGCGAAATCCTGATCGGGGACTTCAAGCCCGCGGCGTTCAAGGCCGGCGGGTCGTATTTCCTGCGCATGGGGGCGGGCTCGCTGGGCGGCAAGGCGCGCGGGCTGGCGTTCATCCGGCACATGCTGCACAAGCGGAGAGTCGCGCGGCGATTTCCGGAGGTGCGCGTGGGGGTGCCACCGGCCGCGGTCCTGGCGACGGATGCGTTTGACCGCTTTCTTGCGGAGAACAACCTGCTCGATTTCGCGGTCCATGCGGCCGACGACGCGGAGATTCAGCAGAGATTCCTGGACGCGCCTCTTCCCGCGGCGGTCACGGAGGATTTGCGGGCCTTTCTTGCGGAAGCGCGCTACCCCCTGGCGGTGCGCTCCTCGAGTTTGCTGGAGGATTCGCAGTACCAGCCGTTCACGGGAGTGTACGAGACGTTCATGCTGGGCAACCAGCAGGCCGACGATTCCCTGCGGCTGCAGCATCTGACGGAGGCGGTGAAGCTGGTCTACGCGTCCACGTTCAGCCACCATGCGAAGTCGTACGTGCGGGCGACGCCGTTCCGCCTGGAAGAAGAAAAAATGGCGGTGATCCTGCAGCAAGTGGTGGGGGCGTTTCACGGCCCGCGTTTTTATCCGGACTTTTCCGGGGTGGCGCGTTCGCGGAATTTTTATCCGGTTCCGCCGATGCATTTTGAGGATGGCATCGCCGCGGTGGCGCTGGGCCTGGGGCGCGCGGTGGTGGACGGCGGGAAGTGCCTGTCGTTCTGCCCTCGGTATCCGGCGAATCTGGTGCAGTTCTCGACGGTAGAGGACATTCTTTCCGAGTCGCAAGCGGATTTCTGGGCACTTTCGCTGGATCACGTGGAGCAGGAGACTTCGCCGCCGGGACTTCGCGAGGTGCGTTTCACGCTGGATGTGGCGGAGGCGGACGGCACGCTGCACGCCGTGGGCTCGACCTATTCGCAGGACAACGACCGGATCAACGACGGATTGAACCGGCCGGGGATGCGCGTGGTGACCTTCGCGCCCGTTCTCAAGTACGGGCTTTTCCCGCTGGCGCCACTGCTGGTCCAGCTACTCAAGGATGGCGAGGACGCATTTGGGCAGCCGGTGGAGATTGAATTTGCGGTGCGCTTGCCGCGGCAAACGGGCGAGCTTGCGGAGTTTGGGTTTTTGCAGATCCGCCCGCTGGTTCTTTCGCAGGAGAGCGAAGAACTACGCATGGAGAATGTGGATCCTTCGCGGGTGATGGCGCACAGCACCAAGGTGCTGGGCAACGGGCGCATCGAGAATTTGCGGGATATCGTGGTGGTTGACTCGCAGCGGTTTGAGCGCGGGCAGAGCCAGGAGGTGGCGCGGCTCGTGTCGTACTTCAATGCGAAGCTGAACGAGGAGAACCGGCCGTACCTGCTGGTGGGCGTGGGGCGGTGGGGCTCAAACGAGCCGTGGCTGGGGATTCCGGTGGAGTGGGACGAGATTTCGGGGGCGCGGGTGATCGTCGAGGCGGGATTCCGGGATTTCCGGGTGACGCCATCGCAGGGCAGCCACTTTTTCCAGAATTTGACGGCGTTCCAGGTGGGTTATTTCACGGTGAATCCCGATCTGGGAGAAGGATCGGTGGATTGGGCGTGGTTGGGAGCCCAACCGGCACTGGAAGAGCGCGGCTGTGTGCGGCATCTGCGGTTCGCGGAACCCCTGTTGGTCTTGATGAATGGGCGAACGAGCCAAGGGATGATTTTCAAGCCGGAGTGAATTGGAGTGCGCGCCGGTACTGGGGAGATGGCGCAGGGAGTCTGGGTGGAATTCCCCTGAGGGCGGCTGGAGCGCGTAGACGGCTGGTGGTGCCGCACAGCGTAAGTCTTTTTCTTTCAAGGATCGCGGGTAAAGGGAAGACGACAGGCCCATTTGGACCCGGTAATGCTCTTTCTCTTTACGGGGTTCCTGGCTTATTCGCGATTGTCGAGCCGGGAGGAGGAGGCGGGCATGGTTTTTTCCAACCTGATTCTTGCAACGATCATTGTGCTGGCGGTCGGAGCGGTCGTCTTCGGATTGACCGTGGCACTGCGCACCTACGTGAAGTATCGCGGGAAACGCGTGATCACCTGCCCAGAGACACAGAAGGCGGTCGCCGTGCACGTGAATGCGACGAATGCGGCGCGCAAGGCTCTGTTCGGCAAGTCGTACGTCCGCCTGGACCAGTGCTCGCGCTGGCCGGAGCGTCAAAATTGCGGGCAGGAGTGCCTCTCTCAGGTGAACGCGGACCCGGCGCTGTGCTTGGTCTGGAACATGGTGGACCACTGGTACAAGGGAAAAACGTGCGCGTACTGCCAGAAGCCCTTCACCGAAATCCACTGGCATGACCGGCATCCTGCGTTGCTGGCCCCGGATCACACCTGCGTGCAATGGAATGAGGTGGCTCCGGAAAAATTGCCGGAGGTTTTCGAGACGTACCTGCCGGTCTGCTGGAACTGCTACATTGCGGAGACATTCCGGCGGCAAAATCCCGAGAAAGTCTTGGACCGGACATGGGAGCGCGGCCCGGGCGGCGAGTACATTCCGAAAGAAGATTCGGCGGCCCCGGTGGCGAAACCGGCGACCCGGAATTGACCTCGATACTCTGAGCAGACCAACGAAGGAAACGCCGGTAGGAGGCTGCTTTGAACCGTCGCGAAGTTGGTTGGCGAGCAGGAAGCGCACAAACCGGGAGATGAAAGAGAAAGAGCAGCACCAACGGCACCGACCTTAAACCCCACAAACACCTACGCATAGGTGGTAATATGTACTAGTTATGACTTCCACCACTTCCCACGACTTCGTGAAAGGCAGCAAACTCCAGATTCGACGCCTGGTCAACAACAGTCCGCAGCCCATCGAAGAACAACTTCGCAAGGTCATCCCCGGGTGGGGTACAGCCGAATTCGACTGGCGCTCGCCGCTCGTCTCGGAGCAGTACAGAGAGTATTGCGATGAAGAATTCCTGGCAGTTCTTGGCCTGGAAGGCTATTCCGAGGCGTTGGTGGGCAGTTTCTGGCCGCGCCGCGGTCCCAATTGGGATGCTCTGGCCCGGGTGGCTCTGCCCCATCCTGCGGTTCTGCTGATCGAGGCCAAGAGCCACCGATCGGAAATGGCGAGCTGCTACGGTGGCGGGCTCGACTCTCTCAAAATCATCAAGGCCGCTTTTCACAAAACTCAACAGTGGCTACAGCCCCAGAAGCGCCGAGACTGGAAGTCGCCGTTTTATCAGTTCGCCAACCGCCTGGCCCACCTCTATTTCCTGCGTAAGGAATGCGGACTGGAAGCGTGGCTCGCGCACGTGTATTTCACGGGCGACCCATACTACCCGACCAGCCGCGAGCAATGGGATGACTGGCTGTGCGAGGTTCGCTTTGAGCTCGGAATCGGCGACGGCAAAATCGAAGGACTGGTGGATATCTTCCTGTCTGTGAACGGGGGCAATGCATGAGCGAACAGGATCTCTACCGTGGCCTCGACCGGATCTGGAACTTGCGCACCGAGTTCAACGGTCCAAAGGTGATCAAGGATCTGGACGATCAGATTGCGGACAACTACCAGCGGCTGAAGGAGATGGACGGCGCCGGTTCCAGCTCCGAGAATTGGCGATGGTATGCAAATTCCGATTACGACCACGCGAAGAATAGATCGCCGGAAACGATCGTGGAGCGCGAGATCATCGGTCTGACACAGGCGCTCGGAACATGGGCGAACCAGGTTCCGGTAAACAGCGGGATCTCCGAAGGGAACAATCAGCCCAGTCACATCGACCTCGTACATCGCACCACAGAGCGAAGCTTCGAATTAATTGAACTGAAAATCGAAAGCGACGATCCGTACAAAGCAGCGCTGCAAATCCTCCGCTATGGCCTCACCTACAGGCTGTTTCGCCGCGCTCCCGCGCTAGTGCGATCGACGCAACATCCGCTCACAGAGAAGTTATTCGAGGCGAGCCGTATTCACTTGCGCGTGCTGGCTCCGATACATTACTACCGGCCAGGGAACCCAGAGTCCATCGAGCCTGCAATCTGCGAGGGGTTCGAGCACCTCCTGAAAGACGAGAAATGGAAGATGGATTTCGCCTTCCTCCAGTTTCCGGATTGGTTCCGTCGCAATTCGGCAGACTTAACAGAGTCAAGACAGACGCTGGAGCTCGCTCTCGTCGGTCGCGGACCATTGCGCCGCGATTCGGCTACTTCGGCATGACGCCGCTTAGTTCCCTTTCACTGCCGTGATTCCCTTTTCCATAATGAATTTCCTAACGCTCTTCGTGCAGACAAAGTCACGTTAACTTGAAGAGTGACAATTTTACGCTTCGCAGGCACAAGAAATTCAAAGTAGCCCACTGCCGAAAACTCGGCGCGGTGATTAGTGGCAGAACTCGCAGGCGCGGCCGACCGTACCCAAACCAAGCAATTCGATGTGCGGCGTGAGGTAGTCTTCGCGCACAGGCTCGTCGTGCATGAGCGCGGTGCTCAGGTATTTCTTGTTGTCGTCGCAGAAGACGGTGACGACGGCAGCGTCCGGCGCGATTTTGTCCTGGGCGCGCAGAGCGGCAAGGAAGTTGCACCCGGAAGAGATTCCCACGGCTACGCCAAGATTGAAGGCGAGCTTCTGCGCCATGAGGATGGCGTCGCCGTCGGGAATGGCGATGACTTCGTCGAGATCCTTGAGCTTGAGGATTTCGGGCACGAATTCGTCGGAGATGCCCTGGATGCGGTGGTTACCGATTTTGCAGCCAGTGGATAGAGTGGGCGACTCAGCGGGCTCGACGGGATGGATGCGGATAGAGGAGTCGCGCTCCTTTAGGAATTTTCCGACGCCCATAACCGTGCCGCCCGTGCCCACGCCGGCGACAAAGGCCTGCGGCCTCTTGGCGACCGAAACCATCTGCGACCAGATCTCCGGGCCGGTGGTTTCTTCGTGGGCTTCGACATTCGCGGGGTTGGAGAACTGCCGAGGGAGGAAGACGTCCTTGCGGGAGGCCGCCAGATCTTCGCACATGCGGATGCAGCCGAGGAATCCACCTTGCGCGGCCGCGACGGACACCACTTCGGCGCCGTAGCTGCGAATGAGTTGAGCGCGCTCCTGGCTCATCCAATCGGGCATGAAAATCTTGACGGGGTGGCCCAGAATGCGGCCGAGCGCCGCAAAGGAAATGCCCGTGTTGCCGCTGGTGGCCTCCGCGATGGTGAAGCCGGGTTCGATCTTCCCTTCTTCATAGGCCTTTTGCAGGATGCGCAGGGCCATGCGGTCCTTGATGCTGCCGGTGAGATTCATGTTTTCGGATTTGGCGTAAAGAATGCGTTCGCGACCTTTGTAGCGGAAGTGGATGCTGACGAGGGGAGTATTGCCGACGAGACGAGTGAGGGCCTTGAACTTCGATGTGGAACTATTGATGAGTATGGTCATAACAATTCTTTGTCGCATGTTTACGGGAATTCGGCAAGTGCATTGGGCACGGGCAAACCGGCCGGCAAATGAAGCGGGCAGAACGGCTTATGTCCCGAAAATGGATTGTGGAAGTCCGGAGTCTTCAGGGGCTAAAGCCCAACTCATTCTACCTGCTTTACGCCGGGGCTGAAGCCCCGGCCTCCTAAGGAAGAAGAGAAGAAACATCTGGGCGGCTGCCAAGCCTTTAGGGAGAATCAGGACCAGCCGGCATCCACGGTGAACTCCTGCGCGGTGCACATGCGACTGGCGTCGGAGGCGAGGAAGAGAGCGAGCTGGGCGACGTCCTCCGGCTCGATACGTGCCTGGAGACATTGCCCTGCCATGACCTCGTGCTCCATCTGCGGATTCAGCCACAGTTGCTTCTGGCGTTCGGTCCAGACGGCGCCGGGGAGAATGGTGTTCACGCGAATGCCGGCTTGGCCGAAATCGCGGGCGATGGCACGGGTGAGGCCGTGGATGGAAGCTTTGCTCATGCTGTAGATGGGCGCGTCAGTCTGCTTGATTTTCCAAATGATCGAACTGAGGTTGATGATGGAGCCGCCGCCGCGCCGCTTCATGATGGGAAACACCTCCTGCGCGGCGAAGAACATATGACGCTGATTGACGGCGATGCGGTCGTCCCAATACGCCTGGGTGACGCTGCCGATGGCGTGGCGATCATCGTTACCGGCATTGTTCACAAGAACGGCGATGTCGCCGAGGCGTGCCGCGGCTTCCTGGATGGTCTTCTGCAAAGCGGCGATGTCCCGGAGATCGCAGGGGAGATACAAAGGCTTCGCACCGGTTTCCCGGTGAACAAGATCTGCGAGGCGGGTGCTGGCGTCCTCGGCGATGTCCACAAACGCCACCAGCGAACCTTGTTCGGCGAAAGCGCGCGTCATGGCGCCGCCGATGCCATTCCCTCCCCCGGTGATGAAAACGACTTTGCCGCGAAGATCAGGGTAGCTGGCCAGCATCGGGGATATCCCTCTGAGCTTGCATGGAAACCGTTGTCCGCGAGAAGCGGAAGTGCACGAAATTCATTTGCGGAATGATTTCGTCAAACGATACTCCAACTCGAAGGCGAACGCCAAGCCAAGAATCAGGGAGCAGCGGGTGTTCGTCAAGGAGTGCGCGCCACGGAGCGAAGGAAGGCCGGCTGGCGGACATGCCGGCCTTGGTCCAGCGCACTGGCACAGACTCAAGATCGAGAGATCGTGCGGACCTGGGGCGCCCGCCTTCGGCGGGTGCTGCGCCCCTACGCGAAAGGACATGCGGGTCAGGAGAGATATTCGAGGGCGGCGCGAATTCGGTACAATTGAGCAGCGGAAAGAACTTCCCAATCGGAACAGGTGAGCGCGTGATTCATCGCAACGTTTTTCATAATGAGGAGTTGCTGGAGATCGAAAAGGTCCGTTGGTCGCCCGGGCAAGCAGGATTGATCTGCGGTTGGGGACTATTCACCACCGTACGCATCACGCAGGGAGAGGCCTTTGCCTACGAGCGGCACTGGCGGCGGCTGGAAAAAGATGCGGCGCTGACGCGGCTGCCGCTGACTTATTCCGGCGCAAAGGTGCGTGTGCATTTGCAGGAGGTGCTCCGGGCAAACAAAGTGACGGAAGGGTGCGCAAGGATCTACCTGGTGTGGAATACGGTGGGCGGGTGGAAAAGCGACGAGCACATGCCCGACGTGGACCTGCTGATAACCACCGCCGACCTGCCGCACCATCCGGAGAGTGTGCGGCTGACGGTGCGGGAACAAGGGCGGCACGCGGCTTCGCCACTGGCGGGAGTGAAAACGATTTCGTGGCTGAACAGTGTGTGGGCCTCGGCCGAGGCACATCGCGAAGGGTTTGACGAGGTGGTGCTGCTGAATGAGCGGGGCGAGGTAAGCGAGTGCACCGCCGCAAATATTTTTGTGGTGAAGAAGGACAGGGTGGTGACACCGCCGCTGAGTTCCGGATGCCTGGAAGGGGTGACGCGCGGGGTGCTGATGGAAATCGCCGCGGATGCGGGAACCAGCGTGACGGAGCAAACCTTGCGCATGGAGGATTTGTACGGCGCGGATGAGGTCTTCATCACATCGACAAACCGCAATGTGATTGGCGTGCGGGAGATCGCGGGGCGGCCGATGGCAAACGGGGGAAAAGGCGAGATAACCCAGAAGCTGGATGAAGCGTTCGATGCGTTTTTGAAGGATTACGTGGGCAGGCGGTTGGCGGCGCGGACAGGAAAAGCGGAAGGCTGAGAATCCAGAGCATCGAAGAAAGATCCAACGCGGAAATGCCCCGAGCAGGCCGGGGTAACCGCCGGGCACAGAGGTCTGCAGAGTAGCACGGAGAAAATGAACCCAGGAGCACAGACAGGAGTGTCTGTGCCACAAGAAGCGGGGCCAGGCGAACTGGCCGGGCCCGTGCTACAATGCGCGGACTAGTGCCGTTCCAACTATTTGGGCCAAATGACGGTCCAAACATCTGACGCGAACACGGAGAGAGTATTCTCGAAGGGATTTGTTGGAACAAGTTGGAACGGTACTAGCTGAGGGGTCAGGACAGGAAAGGCATGACAGAAGCGTTAGCCCAGAGTGAGGCCGTACTGGAAGTCATCTCGCCCGACGGTGCGCGGAAGTACGTTCGCGTAACGCAGACGCCGTTTCTGATCGGACGCGGCGCGGAGACGGGCAACCACTTGCAGTTGACGGACCGCCGGATTTCGCGGAACTGTGCCGCGATCGTCATGGAGGCGAACCGCTACTACCTGGAAGACCGCGGGCAGAGGCGCGGGATGTTCATCAACCAGGAAAAAGCGGAGAGCCGGCAGTTGAACGACGGCGACGTGATCACGTTCGGGATTGAAGATTCCTACCAGATTATTTTCCGGGCGGCGACCGGAACTTCCGACGAAGCGATCCCGCAGCTTTTGACGCGGATCGACCACATGACCAGCTCGGAATCGACGGGCGGGGGCTTGCGGAAGTTGAACATGCTCCTGGAAGCCACTTCCCTGTTGCACTCGCAATTGCCGCTGGATTCCGTACTGGCAAAGATGATTGATCACGCCATCGCGGTAACGGATGCGGACCGCGGCTTGCTGGAAGAGGCGGAAGCGGGACGCCCAGAAAATTTGCGCGTGCGGCTGGCGCGCCGAAGCGGGGGACAGCGGCTGCCTCCCGAGAGCATGACACCGAGCCAGACGGCGATTCAGTTGGCGTTGAAGCAAGGCTCGCCGGTGATCACGGAAGATCTGGCGCAGGCGGAGATGAACCTGCAGGCAGCGGCCAGCATCGTGGCGCAAGGATTGCGGGCGGTGGTGGTGATTCCGTTGTACGCCAGTTCGCGCGCGGCGAGCGAAGGCACGGGTGTGGATGTGCGCCGGGGCGTTTTTTTGGGCGTGCTGTATTTGGACTCAAAACGCCCGACGGCCTTCACCAAGCTGGACCGGCAGATCCTGGACGCGCTGGCGGCCGACGCGGCGAGCATCCTGGACAATGCGCGGCTGGTGGAACGCGAACGGGAACGCCAACGGTTGGAACAAGAGATTAACATCGCGCGAGACATCCAGCAGGCCTTGCTGCCGAAAAATTTCAAGGATTACCCGCACCTGGCCGTCTCTGGCGTGAATTTTCCCTGCTTGTCGGTCGGGGGAGATTATTTCGACGTGTTCCCGCTGGATGAAAAGCGGACGGCTTTTCTTCTGGCGGACGTGAGCGGAAAAGGGCTGGGAGCAGCGCTGCTGACGACCATGCTGCAGGGGGCACTCTCGGGCATGACGCTGGGGACGGATCCGGCGCGGACGTTCAACCACGTGAACCGGTTCTTGTGCGACCATGCGGAGGTCGGGCGTTATGCAACGATGTTTTTCGGGATTCTCGATGTAGCCGGGAAGCTGGAGTTCATTAATGCGGGGCACCCTTCGCCGATTTTGATGCGGCAGGGAAGGGCCGAGGAGGCGTTCACGGAAGGGTCCTTCCCCGTGGGGCTTGTGCCCGAAGCGGAGTTCGCAACGGCGACGCTGCAACTGGAGCCGAACGACACGCTGTTCCTTTTCAGCGACGGCGTGACGGAAGCGATGGATCCGGATGAACAGTTATATGGAGTGCCGCGGCTGGTCGAGGTGCTGCAAGGAAAGACCGACCTGCCGCTGGACGAAATTCAAAAGACGGTGCTGGAATCGGTGGAGAATTTTGCGCGTGGCGCGCGGCAGGCCGACGATGTGACCATGCTGGTGGTGCGATATCGCGCGGCAGGCGTGACGGTGGCGGATACGGATGTGCCCGCTGCGAACAGCGCGGCCGCGAACGGATGAGTGCCGCTGCTTCCTTCCCGAGCGGGAGTAAGTAGCTGCAAGAAGCTTGTGTCCTGAGTCAATAATTCTTGGCAAATGTCGCGGCCCTTCATGTCATTCCGAGGGTCCCGCGCCGCGCGGGTCCCGAGGAATCTGCTTCTGTTTTCCACGTGGCTGAAAAAGCAGATTCCTCGCTCCGCTCGGAATGACAATCTCACTTCTTCGGCGTGTTTCGGAATGACAATCTCACTTCATATGCGTATTTGTGGGTCAGAGCACTGGCGGCGCGCACACAAGGCAGGCACGATAGAGGGCTACGCTCGAATCGAAGGAAAGAAGGGAGCAATCCACAATGGATCTCGCGGAGGTTTTGCGATTTTTGGAGGGAGAGAAACTGGCGGTGCTGGCAACGTCGGCGGAGGATGGCAGGCCGGAGGCGGCAGTGATGGGATTTGCGGTGACGCCGGAACTGGAGATTATTTTCGACACGGTGAGGAGTTTCCGGAAATACGCGAACCTGAAGAAAAATCCGCGCGTGGCGTGGGTGATCGGGTGCTCGTCGGAAATATCGGTGCAACTTGAAGGAAATGCGGTGGAGTTGGAGGGGGCGGAATTGGAGAAGTACAAAATGATCTACGCGAAGAAGTATCCCGACAGCACGGGGCGCGACAAGTGGGCGGACCTGACATACTTCGTAACGCGGCCTACATGGGTGCGGTATGGAGATTACACGCCGGGGAAAAGGCGGATCGAGGAGAAAGAGTTTTGAGGAGGCTGAGAGTTCAGAGGTAAAGGCAAAAAAGAAGAGCTCGCCACGGAGCGAGCACAGGGGCGCGGAGAAGCGTCCGTGATACTTGACGGGGCAAAAGCGGGAGCAGGGCTCCTGCACCCGAACAGCTTGCGGAAAAAGCACCATCCCGTCATTCCGAACGGAGTCATCGGAGTGAGGAATCCCTCTTTTCTTGGGTTTCCGCCGAAGAGAGATTCCTCGCTTCGCTCGGAATGACGGGCAAAGCCACTTTTTCCGCAGCCTGCTAAAGAATCAGAGTTCGCGAAGTGCGACCGCGACGGGGCGGATGGCTGCGCGAACCGCCGGAAGCAGGCCGCCAAGAACGCCCATGACCAGGGCGAAGAGCAGACCCAAACCCAACAGTTTGAAGGTAATCTTAAAGGCAAAGGCGATACTGGAAAAGGTCTGAAAATTCATGGTGCTGGTGGTCAAGCCGTTGAGAGGCAGGACCGCCAAGCAGCCGATAACCCCGCCGACGATGGAGATCAGAAGGGCCTCAAATAGGAAAGAGAGGATGACGTTCCAGGTGCTGAAGCCGACGGCGCGCATGGTGGCGATTTCGCGGCCGCGCTCGGAGACAGCGGAATACATGGTGTTCAGCGCACCAAAGATAGCCCCGATGGCCATGATTGCTGCAACGAATCCACCGAGCCAGGTGATGAGTGTGGTCATGGTGGTGGATTGCTTGGCGTAGTAATCGACCTCGCGGATGACGTCTACGTTGAGGCGGGGATCGGAAGTCAGGGAATCCTTGAGGGTCTTGAAAGAATCCGTGGAAGCCAGGTGAACGGTAACGGACTGAAAGATATTGCTGGGACGCTTCAGGATGTCGTTCAGGACGTGCGAATCGCACCAGATTTCCGAGTCAAAAGCGGACCCACCGGCGTCAAAGACTCCGACGACTTCCCAGTGGCCACCGGCCATGTCGATCTTATTGCCGACCGTAAGACCGGAGTAAGTTTTGGAGGCGTTTTTTCCGACAACGATTTCGGAGACGCCGGGGTGAAACATGCGTCCTTGCTCGATTTTTACGAACTTCCTGATTTCGAGAACGTTTGGGGAGACCCCGCGGGTCTGGACATTGGCGTCGGTGCCCGTGCTAATCAAAGGGACGGGCATGACGCCGACAACTTCCTGGGTGACAAGCGGGCCGTTGGGGCCTCGGGCAATTCCCGGAGCGTCCTGAATCACCTTGATGGAGTCCAAAGTGACGCCGCCCATCATTTCCGAGGGAGAGCCAGCGCGCATGACGAGGGCGTTATCGGGCGAACCGGAAGCGACGAGGGTGGCTTTGAAGCCACGCGCAAGCGAGAGCATGGCGACAAAGACGCCGACCGTGCCGGCGATTCCGAGAACCGCGACAATCGTCGAAGTCCAGCGGGCCCTAATGCTGCGAAAGTTGTAGGAGACCGGCACGTTGCCAAGAAAAGGCGCGAGCAAGCCAGCAACGATTCCCCCAACCACGACCAGGACAAGCAGAAGGGCGAAGATCGCCACCACGGTAATCAAGAATCCGAAGAACAGTTTAGGCAGCATTCTCAGACTCTCCTCAGGGCAGTCACTACGCGCATGTGCATAGCGGTCAAACCGGGGAGCATGCCGCTGATGAGCCCTACAAGAATCGCAAGAATCAGTCCGAGCACAAGAGTAGAGGGAGAAAGCACAAGAGCAGGCAGCAGGCCATTAAGCCCTTTGGCCAGTACCGGCACGGCCACCACAGAAGACAAGAGGCCAAGAATACCGCCGATGAGAGCGATGATCAGCGATTCGGCAAGCACGAAGAAGAGCACGGCGCGATCGGAATAGCCGATGGCTTTGAAGACGGCGAATTCAGGAGTGCGCTCGCGAACAGAAATGGCCATGGTATTGCCAGTAACCAGGAGAAGAGTGAGGAAGACGATGGTACCGATGGTGATGATCAGGAATTTGATGTTGCCGAACTGCTTAACCCAATTGGCGAGAAAGGCGGATTCCGTTTCGGTTTTGGTTTCGAAGGGAGAGTTTGCGAACTCGGCATCGATGGCTTTGGAGACGCGGACGGCATCGTCGGGGCTGTCCAATCGGAGAACGTACCAGCCGACTTGGCCCTTGATCCCGGCGGAAACATGCTCCTGGAAATAATCCCACTGCAGCCAGAATTGGGTCTCGTCGTCCTGCGGGCGTTTGCCGTGATAGATCCCGTCAATGTTGAATTCCCAATTGCCGGTACCCCAAATGGTGACCATCAACGGGACCCGGTCGCCGATTTTCCAGCCAAAACGCTCGGCCGTGCGCGCGCCGACGATGGCGCCCTGGCGGTCTTTCACAAAGGCATTCCACTGATCGTCGGGAACAAGCAGCTCCGGAATAACCTGACGCTGGTTTTCGGGATCAATGACGAACTGTGGGAAGAAGTTTTTCTCGTCCTTATAGACGGCGCCGAACCAATTGTTGTGCGTGATGACTTTGACGCCCGGAATGCGCAGAATTTTATCGCGGTAGGAGAGCGGGAGGGGATTGATGATGGAAGTGCGGTTGATGATTACCAGGCGATCGGCACCGGCGACATCGGCGCCGCGCTGAAACGCGTCGTTGACGACCGCAAGAAAGGCGAACAGGAACAAAGCCACGGCGAAGGAGCCGATGGTGAGAAGGAGGCGGACCTTCTTGCGCAAGAGATTCGCGAGGATGATGCGCGCGAATTTCATGCGACCCCTCCGGCACCAGTAAGCGGAGTCGTGTGCTTGCCTTCGACCAGCACGCCTTTGTCGAGGTGCAGGATGGAGCTGGCCCGGGCGGCGACGACGGGATCGTGGGTCACCATCAGCACGGTTTTATGGTGCCTGCCGACAAGCTCTTCGATGATCGTCATGACGTCATCGGCGCTCTTGCGGTCGAGGTCCCCGGTAGGCTCGTCGCAGAGAAGGAAGGTGGGATCGGAAACGATGGCGCGGGCAATGGTGACCCGCTGTTCCTGACCGCCGGAGAGCTGGCGGGGATAGTGATTCATGCGGTCGGAGAGGCCAACGACGCCGAGAGCGGTCTCGACGTGTGAGCGGCGCTCCGCCTTGGAAAGTTTCGTGAGCAGGAGAGGCAGCTCCACATTCTGAAATGCGGTGAGCACGGGAATGAGGTTATACATCTGAAAGATGAAGCCGACGTGGCGGGCGCGCCACTCCGTGAGCCGGCCGCTGGACATGTGGGTGATCTCATCGCCGGCGACGGTGATGCGGCCGCGCGTGGGCACGTCCAAACCACCGAGAAGATTGAGAAGAGTGCTCTTGCCGGAGCCGCTGGGGCCCATGAACGCGACGAATTCACCGGCTTCCACATCGAGATTGAGCCCCTGCAGGACGTCAATTTCCTCCCCGCCGCGACGATAGGTTTTGTCGAGGTCGCGGGCCTGGATGAGACTCGACTGACTGCCACTCCCATCAACTTTGACCATTAGCGGCGCTCCTATTTCTTGATCTGGACGGACTGGCCGTCACGAAGAATTTCCGGGCCGTTGACGACGACCACCTGCTCGGGCTGCAAGCCCGCAAGGATTTCGACATCGCCACCGCGCACGGCGCCGAGCGTAACACCGCGTCGCTCGAGCGTGTCGCCCTTCACGACATAGACAAACGTGGAGGAGTTCTCCTGGCGCACCGCAGATTGCGGCACGAGCGCGACGGCGGGAGACTTTTCCTCTTTCTTCTTGGAGGCATCATTTTCTTCAAGGAAAGTGACTTTCACGCCCATGTCCGGAAGAATGCGCGGATCTGCGGCGGGATCGATCAGGCGGACGTGATCCTTGTCGGTGAAGGAGATGCGAACTTTGACGGTGGCCTTCTGGCGGTCCGCCGTGGGAATGACAGTGCGAACCTTCGCGGGAATCTCCCAATCAGGGTAGGCATCGAGTACGGCTTTGACGGGCTGATTGGCCCGCACCTTGGCGATGTAGGATTCGCTTACGTCCACTTCGATTTCGTTGGAATGAAGATCGACGATGGTAGCGATGCCGGTGCGCGTGAAGCCGCCTCCGGCAGAAATGGGCGAGACCATCTCGCCAACTTGAGCGTCTTTCGAGACCGCAATGCCGGCGAAGGGCGCGCGGATGGTGCAGTTATCGACGGCTTGCTGCTGCTCGCGGATGCGCGCTTCCGAGGCGAGAACCTGTTGCTTGGCCAGCTCGATCTTGGCTCGGAGGCTGTCCGCGGAGGTGGCGGCGGCATCGAGGGCCTGCTGGGTCTGCACACCTTCCTTGACGAGTTGTTGTGTGCGGTGAAGCTCAATTTCAGCATTGCGGAGCTGGACCTGGAAGTCCGTAATTGCTGCCTGCAAGGCGTCCCGATCGGCCTTGGCGGAGTCCAGAGCGCGGAGCGTATCGGAATCGTCAAGCGTGGCGAGAAGCTGGTTTTCGCTGAGGCGCGTGCCTTCGTCGAAAAAGACGCCGGTGACGCGGCCGGTGATCTTAGCAGCGATTGTGGCGCGACGCCGCGGCGTGATGTAGCCGCTGGCATTGAGCACGCCAGCCGGGCCGGAAGCAGGCTTGCGAGCGGAGGTCACCTCAACTTCGGCCTTACGGTTGTGATACGCGGAAGCGACAGCGGCTACCAGGGCGATCAGAATCACGGCAAGGATGATCCAAAGCCAGCGGCGGCCAGCGCCGGGATTGCTGCGTTTGGCGTCGGTGATGCGCAGGGAAGACAAATCGGGCTTCAGGGACTTAGGTGTTGTCGCCATACGGGCGGCGTCTCCTCAACCGGGGAGGTTTCACGTCCTTCTCACAGTGGATACGTACCCAGGTGTCTAGAAGTTACGATGAAAAAGACCACGGAACCGGTACCCGCCATTTTACCGCGAGAGGTGGGTTTCCGGGAGGAAGAATGACGGGGCGGGAAATCGGCTCAGACGCGCGAGCCGTGGTAGAAGAACTGACCCAAGCCGATCGTAAAGATGAAATTGCCAAAGATCGCGTGGTCGAGACAGGCGAAAAGCAGCGATCCGGAGTGCTGGTAGGTGAGGGAAAACAGGAAACCTCCGATGATACAGAGGATCACGGCAAGCCAATTGCCGAAAATAATGTGCACGAATCCGAAAGCAAAAGCACTAGCGGCAATCATCAGCAAGCCGCTGCCAAACAGCGGCTGGTAACGGTGAAAGAAAAAGGCGCGGTAGATCAGTTCCTGGGGATAAACGGAAACGAGCGGGTAGAGAAGCATGACCAGGGCCCAGAAGCCGGGAGCGCGCTTCAGGAAGGAGAAGAGGAGCTGGGGCGCAAAAACGCGGACTGCGAGACCCAAAAAAGCGAGAAAGAGAGCATCACGCACGAGAAGAAGCAGGAGTTGGGAACGAACGTTGTTCCACGAAGCGAGATGAGAAGAATCAAAGCTGGGGTCGCTGCGAAGAACCAGGAAAGCGGCAAGAGCGGCAAACAGGAGATAGGGGATGGGGAGGTTGGGCAGAAGGCGGTAATAAACAAGCAGAGGAACGCCGGCGAAGAGCGCTGAGAACTCCAACGAAAGCAGAACGAGGCGCAGCATAGATGAGCGCCAACAGCTTACCTCAGGTTGCGGACGGCTTGTCAGCCGTGATGAGTGGCGGAGAAGAAGAGCGGCGCAGGGTGTCGCGGAGACTGTTCACGGCTGCCTGGGCGTGATGGACCTGCTGGTGGATGGTCTTGGCGTTATCGCGGTCCTCCGGCGAGAGTGCGGGGATGTCGGCAAGAAGCTCCGAATAGCCGAGGATGGCCGTAATTGGGGGTGTGTCGGCTGCACTTGCAAACCAGGGGGGTGTAGGGGAACCTAATAGGCTTGCGGTATCGCTCCCCGCAGCCACAGTTTCAGAGGTTAACTAACGAGCGAGGAATCCATGGGATATCGGACAGCACAGGAAGACTACGCAGCAAAGCTCACCACGCCGGCCAAGGCAGTCGAAGGAATAGCGAATGGAAGCACACTTTGCCTGGCGCTGGCGGTGGGCATGCCCGGAGGGCTGGCCAGGGCCGTTGCCGACCGCATCCTTGCGGGCAACCTGCAGGATTTGAACTTGTATTACCAGCATTCCATGAAGTACAGCGAAGAAACGCTGATCCGGCCGGAAGTATTGTCCAAGGTGGATGCGCGCGTCTTTTTCATGGGCGACCCGGACCGCAAGATGGTCGCCCTGGGAATCTCCGAGGGGAGAAAGTACCTGAGCTATGTGCCCATCAATTTTTCCAACATCCCCCGTGCGCTGACGGAGCACATTCGGGTGAACACCTTTCTGGTGACCGTTTCGCCGATGGATGCGTCGGGCCATTTCAGCCTGGGCACGAATAACGACTACGCCTCGACGGTGCTGCGGCATTGCGACCGCGTGGTAGTGGAAGTGAACCGCAACATGCCGCGGGTGTTTGGCGATTCGCTGGTGCACGTCTCGGAAGTGCAGGCGATCGTCGAAAATCACGCGCCGCTGGTGCAAGTGCCATACAAGGATCCTGACGAAGATTCGATGAAGATCGGGAAGTGCATCGCCGAACAGATCCCGGACGGCGCGACGCTGCAACTAGGGATCGGGAACCTGCCCAATGCCGTGGCGCTGCTGCTCGCGAATCGCAATGACCTGGGAATTCATTCCGAGCTTTTCAGCCACGCGTTAATGCGGCTGGTGAAAAGCGGCGTGGCCAACGGCAGGAAGAAGACGCTGCACCCGCGGAAACACGTGTTCACGTTCTCGATTGGAGACGATGAGCTCTATCAGTTCATCAACGACAATCCCTCGATGGAGAGCTACGCGTCCTCCTACGTGAACAACATCGACATCATCGCGCAACACGACAACATGATGAGCGTGAACACCGCGGTTGAGGTGGATCTCTACGGCCAGGTAAACGGGGAATTCATCAACGGTCATCAATACAGCGGGTCGGGCGGACAGTTCGACTTCGTGAAGGGCGCCTCCTTTTCAAAGGGCGGCAAGTCCTTCATCGGATTGAAAGCGACGGTGAAGAACGGAACAATTTCGTGCATCGTGCCGCACGTGCAAATGGCGACGGATACGCGCATGGACGTCGAGCACATCGTGACGGAATATGGCTGCGTGAATCTGCGCGGCAGGTCGACCCGGGAACGCGCGCTGGCGCTGATTAGCATCGCGGATCCGAACTTCCGGAACGAATTGACCAAGCACGCCAAATCGATCAACCTGATCTGATCAGCTCAATTGCTACAGTTTGACTGCGACCGGCGCGGAAACGGCTGAGGCTTGTAAAGCTATCCCTTGATGACAGAGAACAGTTTTTCAGGATTTGGCTGACAAGCGCAGCCACATGCGACGGAAGACGCCGGAATGTAAGGTAACTGGTCCAAGGGTCAGGCCTGTTAGAATGCAAGGCGAGGCGGAGGAGGAATAAGCATGGACGCACAAAATTTTGCGAATCACCCCAAGACGGTGCCGTTGTTTCATTACTTTGTGATTCCGGCATTGACGTTGAATTTCGGCTGGTCGATCTATCGCTTGGCACACTGGCGCCATTGGATGGATGGACTGGTAGACTTGCTGACCGCAGCAGCGTTGCTGTTGCTGGCCTTTTTTGCGCGAATCTTCGCGCTAACGGTGCAGGACCGCGTAATCCGGCTGGAGGAGCGGCTGCGGTTTGAGCGGTTATTGCCGGAAGATTTGAAGGCGCGGATACCGGAATTCACGCGCGGTCAATTTGTGGCCTTGCGGTTTGCGAGCGACGCGGAGCTTCCGGCACTGGCGCGTAAGGTCCTGAGCGACAATCTGACGGACCGCAAAGCCATCAAGCAATTGGTGCAGAACTGGCGCGCCGACCACCTGCGCGCGTAGGCGAAGCCATCAAAGAATGCTGCGGAGGATGCCACCTTCGGCGCGGACTGCGGCGCCATTGATAATTGCGCCTTGCGCGCCGGCCACGAAGGCGACGACAGCCGCAACCTCTTCCGGCGATGCGAAGCGCTTGAGAAGCGACGAGGGCCGGACCGTCGCGAAAAACTGCTTTTCAACTTCCGCGACAGAGACGCCCTTCCGGCGCCCCATCTCTTGGACAAATGCGGTTACGCCTTCCGAGGCCGTGGGTCCCGGCAAAACGGAATTTACGGTGACGCCCGTGCCGGCAACCGATTCAGCCAGGCCACGGGCGATAGCGACCTGGGCGGTTTTGGTCATGCCGTAGTGAATCATCTCCGCGGGAATTTGCTGCGCAGATTCGCTGGAAATGAAGATCACGCGGCCCCAGTTCTTGCGCAACATCCCGGGAAGAAAATGGCGGGTCAACCGGACGCCGCTCAAGACGTTTACCGCAAAAAAACGAATCCAATCTGAATCGGGGATTTCAAGAAAGGGCTTGGGCTCGAAAATACCGAGATTGTTCACGAGAATATCGGCTTCCGGAACCTGCTCGATGAAACGTGCAACGCCTTCGGAATCCCCCAGATCGGAGGCGATGCCGCGGACATCCGCGCTTCTGGTGCGTTGACGAATGGAATCAAGCGCGGCGGCAATACGCGCTTCGGTGCGGCCATTGATAATGACGCGCGCGCCTTCTTCCGCAAGTGCGGAAGCGATGGCGAGACCGATTCCCGCGGTCGAGCCGGTCACAACGGCCTGCCTTCCCTGCAAACCCAAATTCATGTTTCGTTTCCTCTTGTCTGAAAGTCAGGCGCCTTGAAGCGCGTTTAGAGTGCCGCTTTCGCCTTTGCCAGAGTACTTGAAAAGGCTTCGATTTCGTCAATTTCCTGGGGGCTAAGTCTCAGCTCGCCGCCGCGCATCACGCCTTCCGCTTGTTTGGCGCTGCGCGAGCCAACTATGGCGCCGGTGATCACGGGATTGCGCAGCGTCCAGGCTATGGCCACTTCGCCGGGACCCCGGCCGTGACGCGCGCCGATTTCCTTCAGTTTCTCCACCAATTCCAGATTCTTGGAGAGTTTTGGCTCCTTGTACTCGGGATTGCGGCTGCGAAAATCGTCGGGCGGAAGAGCGGCCGCGCGCTCGCGAGTCATGCCGCCGGTGAGCATCCCCGAAAACATTGGGGCGTAGACAATCACGCCAATGCCGCGTTTCGCGCAATACGGCAAGGTGGTTTCCTCGATCTGGCGGCGCAGAATGGAGTAAGGGGGCTGGAGAGAAGTGACCGGAGCGATGGCCTCCGCACGCTTGATTTGCTCTGCGTTAAAGTTGGAGACGCCAATCCAGCGCACCTTGCCTTCCTTTCGCAAGGCTGCCAGAGTTTGCCAAACTTCTTCCAAGCCGGGCCCGTTATCGGCCGGCGGCCAATGGACCTGATACAGATCGATGGTGCCGGTTTGCAGGCGGCGAAGGCTGCTCTCGCACTCCTCGCGGATGGAACTGGCGGAGTGACTGGAGCTGATTTTGCCGCTGGCGTCCCAGCGAAGAACGCACTTGGTAAAAACGTAGGGCCGCGCGCCGCGCCAATCATTCAGAGCACGGGCAACGACCTCCTCCGAATGGCCCAAGCCGTAAACGGCAGCGGTATCGATCCAGTTGACGCCGAGTTCGAGAGCGCGGTGAATGGCGGCAATGGAATCGGAGTCTTCCTGCGGGCCCCAGGAGAACTCCCATCCCGCACCGCCGATGGCCCAAGCGCCAAATCCTGTTGGAGTGATGTAAAGATCAGAATTGCCAAGTTTGCGTGTTTGCATATTTCCTTCATACCGCAAGGAGAGTCGCCCAGGCAATCGAAGATCGAGTGCAGGCACCGGGCGCATTTATTGGATGAAGGGAAGGTGGCAAAGGTTAGGAAGGTATCACTGAGCGACGAATGCCGCGTCCAGGGAAACGGACTCCCCGCCGGGATTAGTGATAATCAATTGCTGCGGCCCCGGCGAAAGCACGGGAGTGGTAATCAGCAGCGTGTTTATATCCTTGAAGGTGACACTCGCCGACTTACCGCCGAGTGTGGCTTTCGTTGCGGACTGGAAGCCACTGCCACGGATGGTGATGCTGGTGCCACCGGCCGCGGCTCCGGAAGATGGTGAAAGGCTGCCGATACCCAGAGGCACATTGGCGAGTTGCAGGACCGTCAAGCCGGAAGTGGTGAGCGCGAAAAGATACTCGCCATTCTCGTCGGTGGTCAGGAAACAGCCGTGAAGGCCATCGATATCCGTGGAAAGCATGGCGAAGGGCTCGGGGAGATAGATGCGCAGGCGAAGCCGGCCGCTGTGCGCATCGCGGATATCGATGCCGCCTCGAATGCCTTGAGCCGAGGGAGCGCTGGGAGGCGGACCATCCAGAAAAGGATCGAAGAGGAGCGCGCCGGAAGGATGTAGCACGACGCCGGGAACGGCAGTTCGATTGGGAATGGATTCGAGTTCGGCGGAGACGGGCGTCGAGAAGAGAGAAAGATCGGTGCCGCGAATTTCCGTAGCGCTGTTGGAGCGCATGGCGAACAGAGTTCCATCGGCGGATGTGGAGAGATCGGAAGCGGAGTCGTTGGCGGAGGAAACGGTGAAGGCGTTTGGAGCTGCGGCGGTCCACTGGGCAACCGGCCCGCCAGGCGCCGTGCCGAAAGCAAGGTAGACGGTGTCTCCGGCGGAATCCGCCTGGAGCAAGGGAGCGCCGGTCAGCGAACTGACTTCGGGCTGAGGCGCAGGCTGGAGAGTGGGCGGACTGGCGGTCAAATCCATTTGGCCGAGACAGGAATTGCAGCTTCCGGTTGAGCCGCCTTCTCCGCTAAGGCCGACGAAGACGGTCGCGGAGCTCGTGGCCGCCACGCGGGCCGGGCCGGAGTCTGCGTAACCCGCCACGCCGCCCACCGGGACCTGCGCGCCATTGTTCGCGCCACCATCCGGACTGATGAGGTACACGTTCTGTGCGCCAAAATCGGCGACGATGAGCTGCGAGCCGTCAGGCGTGAGCGCGAGGCCCCGAAGCGCGGCATCGGGCGGAGGCCCATTGGGCGGTGGCTCGATCGGGGTCTGGAATTCCTGGCCGGTGCGATTGAAGACGTCCACATGATCGATGGCGCTGAGATAGACCTGCTGGCGCAGGGGATCGTTGAGAAGAAACTTGTAGAGGCCGGAATGGGGGAAAGTAGCGCTTGCACTCAAATACTGGAAGGACTTGGGCGCAGTCGTATTGCCCGAAGGAGCGGTGATGGAAATGTCGGCTTTGCCGGGTGTACCCGGAGGAGTGGTCACGGTGATGCGTTCCAGAGAAAAAGGATAAGTGGCATCAAGGGAAAGTGCGCTCGCAAAACTTGGCAGACTTTCGACCTTTTGCACGGTGGCGGCCGTGCCACCAATGGTGACCGTGAGATTGCCGGTGCTGGCGCCAAATCCAAAGCCTAAGAAGCAAACCGTGTCGCCGCCCGCTTGGGAGCCAGCATCCGGAAAAACCTGCAGAATGGCGGGACCGTAGCTGAATGCAGCGGGCGCCACGGCAATCCAGCCGTTGGAAAAGTAGGCGGTGAGATTCACGGGGCCGGACATGGCGCTCGGAGGAGAAGAAACCTGCAGTTGGGTGGAGCTTGCCGCCGTGGCATTGACGGTGGACTGCGACCCAAAGCGAACCTGTGGATTGGAGGAGAAATTAGAACCGCTCAGGGTGAGGGATGCACCACCCGTATTGGCTCCTTCCGCCGGCTGAGCAACCGGCGCACTCGCGAAGACCGGCGCGTTTTGCGGCAGCGCGGTTGGATTGGCGGCATCGAGGAAGTTCAGGCCGCGATTCGACAGCCCAATCAGAAGCTGGGTCTCATCCGCGTCCTCGAGGATCGTGGGGATGCCTTCAACCGCGAGATCCGGGATCTGCCCGAGGTTCAGGAGACTCGAAACGGAAAGCGCCGTCACGACATGGCCGTGGCCGAACGGTTCGGCCACGTAGAGTGTTTGTCCGTCACGGGAAAAAACAATCCCGGCGGCACTTGGCGAAGAATAGGAACCGAACGAGTTCAGAGTTCCATCCAGCAAAAAAACCTGCGAGGCGCCCGGCGCGCCAAAAACGACGGCGAAGCGGCTCCCGTCGGAATTGGCGGCCGCGAATGAAATCGCCCCCGCACCAAGTGCCTTCGGCCCGCTCAGGAGATTGCCATTGGAATCGAAGACGGCAATCTCACCGGTGGAATCGTTGGAAGCGACAATCACCCGGGTATGATCGCCGGAGCGGGCCATCACACCAACGCCGTTTTGAAAGACGGCCGGGGCGGCCGGCGTGAGATTTGTAAAGAGATTCGAGGCGGGAACCCAGAGCGCCAGGAGCGCTTCACTGGCGGAGGGCTGGCGCAAGCGAACGAGCAATTTGCCTGTGGCGAGCGAAAGGACTTCGTTGGGGCGATCGAAGACGACATTGGGGATGGGTGTGAGGCCCGCAACAGGGTAGCGCGTGGCCACCTGGAGGGATGCGGTGTTGATGGCGAGGATCTGTTCAAGCGCGGTGCCCACCCACAACGTTGCGCCGTCCATGGAAAGATCAACGCTGGCGGCGCCCGGGGCGTCTATGGTCGCTTGCAGCGAGGCATCGGAAGACGAGAATACCTCCACGCGATTCATCGCCCGATTGGCGACAAAGAAGCGTTTGCCACCCGCGTCATAAACGATATGGCGGTGATGCGGTTCGCCTGCGAGGCTATTAAGCAGAAGCACGGAATCATTGCGGACATAAATGCTGCGCGGAAGGTTTTGCGCGGAAGCCGCCTGGATGCTGATCGAAAGATCGGAGGAATGCGAAAGGGATCCGCTGGTGCCCTGCGCGGTCACGGAGAATTGTCCCGTGGAGGCATTGAAGGCTGCGCCGAACATCACCGCTGTGTTTTGACCCGCGGCCACGGAAAAAGGGCTGGTGGGATTGCTGATGATTCCGGAGGGCATACCGGCCAGGGTGACTTGCACGTTTCCCGCAAAGCCATTTTCAGAGGTGACGGAAACGGTGACGGGCGAGCTTGTGCCGCCTTGCGGCAGGCTTACCGAAGCAGAAGAAAGCGAGATGGTGAAGTCAGGTTGCGGAGGAGGTGGCTGGATCCCACCTCCGCCTCCTCCTCCACCACCACAGCCGGCCGTGGATACCAAGATGGCCAGACCGAGGGCCGGGATGCTTCTAACGCCTCCCCACATGGCGTGACTCCTGAACTGCGTGAACCAGCGGAGCAGCGCACAGCCGGCGAGGACGGACGCCGGCCGGAACAACGCCGCCAAGAGAGGTAAACAAGGCTCACAATAAATATATATTCTAGACTTGTCAAGTTATTAAATACTGTGGAGGAAATAGTAGAGAACAATAACAAAACGGCGCGAACCGGAGGCTCGCGCCGCTCTTGCTGAAAAAGCTGCTGCAGGCCGTGCTGTTAGATCGTTTTCGGGGCAGCACCCGCGGCCGCAGTCGCCGAGGTGCGCGAGAAAGAACCCGCGCCGGATTCCTTTTCACCTGACTTGTCGATTTCGATGGAGCCTTTAAAGTAGGCGCCGTCTTCGATCATGATGCGGGCGGTGGTGAGATCGCCGTTGACGGACCCATCCTTCTTAATCTCAATGCGGTCCTTGGCGCGGAGATTCCCCTTGACGGTGCCATAGACCACAACTTCGCGAGCGATAATGTCCGCGGTCAGCTTGGCCGCGGCGCCCACGGTGAGTTTGCGCTCGTCAAGCTGCACCAGACCCTCGACCGTTCCCTCGATCACCAGGTCTTCGTTCCCGGAAATTTCGCCCTTCACGTGCAGGCTTGGCCCGAGCCGCGCCGTCGCGCGATCCGCGGTTGCACCTATCGGACGCATTGCATCAGTACTCATGGCGGTAGTTCCCTCCCAAGATGCCGCAGAAGGCTTCGGCGGCGGATTCACTGGCAAATTTTTTGTTTCCGGGTGCGCGGCTTGCGGCGTATCCGGCTTCTTATTGCTCCACATCGGACCTCCCAAGGGACAAGCACACCCCACGCGGAATTCTGGCTCGGGGTATGCAAACAATAATCCGCGGGGATGCGCGCCGCAAACAAAGTATCCCAAGTGGGTTCCTGAAAGTAACTAGTCGCAAGAACAGGTATCACGCTGTACCGAGTACATGAGGAAATGAACGAGCAGGAGACGAACGCGGGAGTGCGCGGACTGTTCGCCCGCTAGTCTTCTGTATCTTAAATGTCTTTACTAATAACGGGGAACGGTGCATACTGGCAATATGCCCCTTCCACCTGCGCCCAAACTGTCCCTCACGGACTCAGATCGCGAGCAGTTACTGGAGATTA
>Ga0208034_1000041_pt1 | contig 140763 bp, 114 predicted proteins | sample June2015DPH_8_10_FD_184699 | JGI IMG/M metagenome (GOLD analysis project Ga0208034, IMG submission 184699) | Peatland microbial communities from SPRUCE experiment site at the Marcell Experimental Forest, Minnesota, USA - June2015DPH_8_100... | ecosystem: Environmental > Terrestrial > Soil >... | reverse complement strand
AGATCGGCTCGCAGGCCGGCTACTTCGGCAATATCGGCCAGGAAGACGGACTGTTCGTGCAAGACGAATGGCGCGTCAATCATAAACTGACGCTGAACTACGGCATGCGCTGGGACTTTCTCTCGCGCCCCTACGAGGCGCACGACCAGCAGTCCGCCTTCAACGTGGATACCGGGACGGTGATGCTTGCCGGCAAGAACGGTATCTCGCGCAGCATCATTGCGCAGCAATATCACAACTTCGGTCCGCGCGCGGGCTTTGCCTATGACTTGACAGGCGATGGCAAGACCGTGGTCCGCGGCGGATTCGGGATCTTCTACTTCCTCGATTACGGCGGCATCAACAACCAGCTTGGCGAGCAGTCGCCCTTCGGCGGCAGCAGCGACTATTTGTCCACCAACGGCTACTGCATCACGTTTACCGGCCAACTCTCCACTTCGCCGTCACCGATGGCGTGGGATGGCGGCTACAATTGCACAGGCTATACCTCTCCCACCACCGTCGCGTACAGCGCTTCCGGGGACACCGGGATTCCTCTTCCGGCGCGCGGCTACGTCGGCTTCAACCCCAACAACCCTCCGGCCGGCACCAACATGATCGCCGTGAATCAACATAGCAAGACCAGCTCAGTAGAGGAGTGGAACCTACAGCTGGAGCGGCAGTTCGGAGCCAACAACGTTGTGAACATCGCTTACGTTGGAACGTCTGGCAGCAACATGTCAACTTATTACCCATATAACCTCTACCAGTTCAACACGGGCCAGCAGAACTTGCCGACCCTGGGAAGCATCAACTACAACAACTACAACGGCATCTCGAACTACAACGGCCTGCAATTGCACGTGGAACACCGCATGACCACAGGGCTGACCGCGACCGGCTCCTACGCGTGGTCGCACACGCTGGACGACTCGCCGGGAGCTTTTCAGGGTCAAAGCGCGGCTCTTTATTACGATCCGATGGCGGGTTATGGCAACTCCAGTCAAGACCAGCGCCAGGTGTTCAGTTCATCCATCCTCTATCTGCTGCCCTTCGGCCGCGGACAGCATTTTGGCGGCAGCGCCTCAATCCCGATGGACTGGCTGATTGGCGGCTGGCAAACCAGCTTGACCGCCCTGGTTCAGTCGGGCTCGCCGGTCGACCTCTCCACGGGAACGGCCGAACCCGGAAACCGACCCGACCTGGTCGCGCCCATCAAGTATCCCAAGAGCATCTCGGGCCATTGGTTTGATCCGACCTCGTTCGCCAATCCTCCAACGGTTACCGGCAGCGTGTCACACGCCACCACCTATACACGCCTCGGAACCCTGCGCCGCAACCAGGTCTACGGGCCCGGATACCGTGTGGTCAATTTCAGTCTCCAGAAAAACCTCCACCTAGAAAGGTACACGCTGGAATTGCACGGAGATGCTTTCAACATCTTCAACACCGCGGAATTCACCAACCCGAATTCCAGCCCCAACGGGAACTTTACGCCTGGACAATACGGCGGCAACTTCGGCCAGATTGAAGGTGTTCAGCAATACAGCAACCGCGAGATTCAGTTGGCGGCTCGATTCACCTTCTGATCGCGCTGTTGGATTCGACGCGCCATGGCGGCTCTTAGCCACCGTGGCGCAGAGGATCCCTCTCGCTTCACGGTCATGCGCCCAGCGTGTCACCGGTACTTACATTCTGCATACATGAAAGGTGATGCAATGAAGCTTCCCAGGCGGCTACTCGTGATTGCTGTGTCTGTGCTCGCCTGCGGTCTTTGGGCTTCAGGGCAAAAGCCTCCGGCTTGTTCCCTTGCACAAAGCGCAAGCGGTCCATGTATTGACAAAATTGACCCGCCCAGCTGGTGGGCCGGCCTGCCTGACCCAATGCTCCTCGTTCATGGCGAAGGACTGAACTATGCGCGTTTTAAACTGACCGGCAACGGTGTGATTCTTGACCGGACCCAAGCATCGGGAAACGGCCATTGGGCCTTTCTATGGCTTCAAACGAAATCCGCTGCGCCGCAAACCTTGTGGATTACTGCCGGCAACGACAAAGGCCAGTCGCGCATTTCCTATGTCCTGGCAAAGCGCTCGCATCAGGCCGACGGCCACAGCGGCTTCTCTTCCGCCGACGTGCTTTATTTGATCATGACCGATCGCTTCGCCGACGGAAAGCCGGCCGACGATCCTTCCGGTGATAATCGCGCAGCCGCACGCGGCTGGCACGGCGGAGACTTGGCCGGCATCGAGCAGCATCTGGATTACCTCAAGCAGCTCGGTGTCACAGCAGTGTGGACTACCCCTGTCGCTTCCAATGGCGGGATGCCCGAGGCCTATCACGGCTACGCGGCCACCGACCTTTACGCGGTAGACCCGCACTTTGGCACACTACGAGATTACCAACATCTGTCCGATGCGATTCACGCACGTGGCATGAAGCTGGTAATCGATCTGGTGCCCAACCACATTGGGGTCAAGCATCCGTGGCTGGTCGATCCTCCGGCGCCCGGCTGGTTGCACGGCACCCTCGAGCACCACAGCGCAGTGAAGAGCGACTTCTATGCACTGGTCGACCCGCATGCTCCGCCCAAGGGGTGGCGCAACATCACCGACGGCTGGTTTACCGACGACATGCCAGACGTGAACCAGGAGAATCCGTTGGTGGCGCGCTACCTGATTCAAAACGCGTTGTGGTGGGTTGAGACGGCCGACCTCGACGGCATCCGGTTGGACACATTCCCTTATGTGGACCGCGCTTTCTGGCATGACTTTCACGCCACGCTGCATCGCGTGTATCCGCACCTGACAACCGTAGGCGAGATCTTTGATCGCGATCCGGAAGTCACCTCCTATTTCGCGGGCGGCGTGGCACACGAGGGCATCGACACAGGGTTGGACACGCCCTTCGACTTCCCCGTCTACTTTGCACTACGTGACGTGCTGGCCCACGACAAACCATTGACCGAACTGGCCACGGTTCTGCGCCAGGACGCGCTTTATCCGCACCCCGAGCGGCTTGTCCCGTTTATCGGCAATCACGATACATCGCGCTTTCTTACTGAAGCTGGCGGTTCCGTGCCACGGCTGAAACTGGCGCTGGGCTTGCTGGCCACAATGCGCGGAATGCCGCAGATCTATTCCGGTGACGAGATTGGAATGGAGGGCGGCAACGACCCCGATAACCGACGGGACTTTCCCGGAGGCTTTCCGGGGGACGCGCGCAGCGCCTTTACCGTGGCGGGCCGCACGACCACCGAGCAGAATATCTTTGCCTGGACTTCGGGGATGCTGGCACTGAGGGCGTCGCATCCGGCGCTCGAAACAGGGCTCGAACAAAATCTATTTGCCGGGGATGATGTGTTCGCATTTGTTCGCACATCGGAAGCCGGAGGCTGTTCGTCCAGCCATCCCTCTGATCCGTCGAAGGACCGTCTCCTCATTATTGTGAACAAGGCAGAACAAAGTGGACACCTGGATCTCCCGGTGGAAGGGACGGCGCTTGCTGGCTGCACAGAGTTTCAGGCAATGGGCCCGGCGACGGGAAGCGCGCCGGTTGCAGGCGGTGGAGTCCTGCATATCGAAGAGCCGGCGGAGTCGATGACTGTGTATGAAGTACGTTGAGCTGCCGTCTGCGACTGGCTCTCGCTTCCACGCATACTGCGTCCCTATATCCCACTGAGCCTGGGAATGAGGCAATTTCTCGATGGTCAGCGAGTCGAATCTTGCGTCTACTGTGGAAGAATCCCATTACCATGAATGAATCCGCCACGAGCCAACGGTGCGATCGCTGTGATCCCTGAATCAGTCCCCACAAACGTTAGGTCCCTATCGGGACTGTCCCGGGGCAACGAGGGTGCTCTGTGGCAGGATCTTCTGGGGGGACAGTTTCGATAGGGTCGTTTGAAGTAAGTCGCTGGCGCGACGGATGCGGTGATCTACGTATGGGATTTCAATCGGCGCCAGATGGCCTTTGTGGAGGTTGGATCGGAGATGGTGGCGAATGGAACGGAGCGGACACTGATTTCGATGGAAGTGGAGTCCGGAGCGGCGATTGCAATCGCACTTCGCGAGGGACATGGTCCCAGCCAGAACGCACGCCGGCTTTACGTGCGAGAGCACAGCAGCGTGGAAGGTGGCGAACGACGTCGGGAGCGGCGAATCTCTCATGAGCTGTCATCGCTGCACCTCCGAAGCTCGGACGGGATCATGCTTGGATGAAAGTGAAGCTGGCCGCAGGTCAGCCGTTCGACGACCAGCATGATGCCGGAGCAGGCTGGGCAGCGCAAGCCGGGTGGCTCAGGCAAATCGACACGGGCCACCATGCCGAGAAGCGCGCGGCAGCGTTCGAGTTCAGCACCACGTCTGCGGTTGGCGAAGAGACCGAAGTGGCGGATGCGCACCAGGCCGCCGGGCAAAACGTGCAGCAGGAAGCGGCGCAGGAACTCATGAGCGGAAACGGTCATGATCTTCTTCTTGCCGCCGTGAGCATAGTCTCGCCAGCGAAATGAGACGCTGCCATTTTCAAAGGCCACGAGACGATGGTTGGAGATGGCCACGCGATGGGTGTAGCGGGCCAGGTAGTTGAGCACATGTTCGGCGCCGCCGAACGGCGGCTTGGCGTAGACGACCCAGTCGTGGCGGAACAGTACGCGCAGCCATACGCTGAAGGCGCGTGGTTGCGCAAGAGGAAGCAGGCTGCCATGAAACTGGAGTTCACCGCGATGGAAGGCGCTGCGAAGTCCAGCGATGAACTTGCCGCGGAAAACCCGGCTCAATGCGTGGACAGGGAGGAAGAATCGGCGCGAGGAATCGATCCACTTCGACCCGTCGAGGGCCAGGCCGCCGGCGGGAACGATGTAATGGACATGAGGATGATGCTCGAGGTTCTGTCCCCAGGTGTGGAGCACACCGAGGAATCCGATATCGGCTCCGAGGTGCTTGGGATCCCGCCCAGCATCAGCAACAACATGTAACCGCCGAGTCTCGCCCACCATTCGCGCAGGAAGTCTTTGCAACCCAGTCCGGCTATTCCGAGATGCAAGCTGCCAGAGATTATGACGATGAGCATAAGGACAGCAGGGCCGAGAACTGCGAGAATCCAGTCGGCACTGCCGGTGGAAGAAGCACCATTCAAAAATGGCTGACACGATGGTATTTGGCACAGTAGTTGCCGGTATGCCCACACCAGGCCGCCACCCACCGCTCCGGCGACGACGGACGAGATCGAGAAGGCGAGAAACGAGAGCATTGAGTTGTCGAGTACCCGAGGTCTGAGCTTCGGGGCCATCACACAGAGCGCCCATGCTATAACCCATGCAAAGAAGTAGAAAGCGGCTCCCGCAACCGGCCATAGCCACCACAGTTCCGTGGACGTGTTCAAGTCTTTCCAGGGAAGTGCAAAATTCAGAAAAAGACACGCAATCGAAAAAGGCAGGATGACCTCGAACATTACGTTCATCGCCCGCGAACTGGCACCTTCGATTTGCTCGTCTGAGACCCGCTCCGTCATATTGACGATCACAAAGATGGCTCCGAGGAACCAGGCTGCGCCGCCGACGATCAAGAGAACACGCGGATGGCCCTGCGAGACCTCTAGTAGCGATGAGAGAAGCCCCTGGCATAACAGAAGCACACCAGCAAAAAGCAGAATAAGAATCGTCTGGTTGAGAAAGGCGTTTCGGGCCCACGTGCCCACCATCGTCCACGTATCGCCGGATAGCAGGCTCTTATTGGGCGTCAGATAATTGCTGTACATGCGAAGCCAGTGCAGAAACGAGCGCTCCCGCCGACGGTCCGGCTTATATGCCTCGGGAATCAGGGTGGCCTCAACTTCGCAAAAGTCACTATTCTCCTTTGCCTTCTTTTTTTCGTCGAGAAAGCGCTTTGTCAGCGCCGCCAACCACCCGCCGATATAGCCGCCGCCAGAAACAGTCGAGAGATAATCAAACTTGTGAAGTAGTTTGTTTTTTGCCAAGGCCTGCAGGAAGCCGAGATTAAAAGTAGCGCTGCGGATTCCGCCGCCAGAAAACGCTAGGCCTATGAGAGAGCCTTTGACCCAATTCTCTCCTTGTCCCCCACAAATATGGCGGTTCTCGCGAGCAGCTTTAATCTGCTGGATCTCCGCTTCAAATACGGTCTTGAACGTAACTGAAGGATTCACATCGGGGAGGCGGCTCATGATGAAGATCCTTTCTTCTTGAGATTGGTCTTTTTGAGTCCAGCGGTTTGCGGGCCCATCTCCTTTACCACTTCGCTGGATTCTGGGTGCTCATCGCGCCAACGCCCAAAGCGCCGCACCTTGCTCTCCGAGCGGCTCAGCAAGTTAGCCGACTCGTCTTAGGCCGAGTCCGACCGGATCCACGAGCTCGATCTCTCCCACCGAACAGATCGCTGCGATTCATGCCGATGCGGATCGACGGGCGATTGCCTGGACTCAGTTCGCCGGCGCGAGAATCCTATCGAACGTTAGCTCATAACAACCCGTGTCGCCGCTTGCATAGCACTTCACCATCTGGCGGTTGAACTCAATCAGGCGCGCGCGGCCAACCGCTCATTCGGAGATAACGGAATAATCAGACTGAATCTCAGGAGAGGAATGAAAGAGGAAAGAGCGATCGCCGGAGACACCTCGTATCCCTGAATCAAGGGAAAGATGCATAGGGAGATTGAGCGCGCTCTGTGGAGACTTGTCCCCCGGAGAATGTCCGGTCGCTCATTTAATCCCCGCAGGGGAGAGTCCGCAGTGCTCCGGATCACGTAAGCATGTGATCATCGGGAGAATTCCATTTGATTGAAGGTCCAGGCAAATCTCGTACCAACGAATGTGCGACAAACTGATACAAAAGGTCGGGCAGAACGGAGGAGATGATCTAGAAGGTTGGTAACAGGGAAAGCCTATTCCCTGATACGTGGGTGATAATTCCCTGTTCGGTGCGGCACAAGAATCGGGATTGTGTGGTGGGAACTTGCGTGTATTCAGCGTCATAGAGACTCTCGCCGGCAGACTTTCGAGGCAAAATCCACAGATTTCCCTGTATTTTTCCCTGTTAGCAGGGAATTAGGCCCCGAGACCGGCTCGAGCCAGACTCGGCACACCGCCAGCCTTACATCGAGCAGCCGCTCGCTGATCGCCCACAGCACAATCCCACGGCAACGACATCAGGATTCTCTCCTCTTTGGCGCGGAATAGAACGCTAGTCGCGCGCCGCGGCGTGGTACTCGCGGCGGATGTGTTCGATGTTCACAGTGGGCTTGGGGTACTTCATGTGCAGCGACTTGAGATGCTCGACAACAATGCGCGCGATGGCAAGGTTGCGGAACCACTTGTGGTTCGATGGAATGATGAACCACGGCGCGTGTGTGGTGCTGCAGCGCGAGAGGGCTTCTTCGTAGGCCGCGACATAATCGTCCCAGAAAGTGCGTTCCTTGTAGTCGGCCTCGCTGATTTTCCACTGCCGGACAGGGTCGTCGAGGCGCTGCTTGAATCGCTTTAACTGCTCTTCCTTCGAAATATGCAGATAGAACTTGAGAATGTGGGTGTCGTGCGCCACGAGGTTCTTCTCGAAGTCGTTGATGCGGTCGTAGCATCGCGACCAGATCTTTTCCGGGACGAGATTGTGAACCCTGACGACGAGGACATCCTCATAATGCGAGCGGTTGAAGATCACCACTTCGCCTTGTGCAGGCGCGGCCTTATGCGCTCGCCACAGAAAATCGTGCGCCAATTCTTCAGCGGAGGGCTGCTTGAACGCGGCTACGCGGCAGCCCTGCGGGTTCATGGCGCCGAGAACGTGATTGATCGCACCATCTTTGCCTCCGGTATCGACGGCCTGAAGACAGATGAGGAGCGAGTGGCAACGCTCGGCGTAAAGCAGGTCCTGCAGGTTCCGCAGTTGTTCCTGGTAGTGAGCGATCTCAGCCGCCGCGGATTTGTGGTCCTTGTGACCGTCTTTGAACGATGGGTCGAATTTGCGGAGCTTGACCTTGCTACCCGGTTCGACCCTGAATTTCTCGAGGTAATTCATTCCCGTTCTCCGCTCGAACAAAATTGGCCCTGATTGGGCAAAGCCATTGACTTGCGTGCGAGACAGATTGGTTCCGGTAAGCACACGCGCACAACGCAGCCTACTCGACCGCAACAGAAGAAATGCTAACAGGCCGGGAAGGCGAGCGGGATCTAACGGCCGGCAGGGAACATCCAGCAAAACGTAGCAAGCGCGTAACAGAACTAGACTATAGTCAACGGGCGAATGCGCACTGAGCTGCAACCGCCAATCGATCCGCATTCGTTACGACATGGAAAGGCCGAACGCGAGCAGAAGGAGATGCATCATGGAAAAAGTATTGTCGCCTGACTTGCTGCGAAAGATGGACGCGTACTGGAGAGCCTCGAACTATCTCTCCGTGGGGCAGATTTATCTCTACGACAATCCGCTGCTCAAGCGTCCTCTCGAGATCGCGGACGTGAAGCACATGCTCCTGGGTCACTGGGGGACGACGCCGGGACAGAACTTCATTTATACGCACTTAAACCGTGTGATCAAGAAGTACGACCTCGACATGATTTACGTTTCAGGTCCCGGGCACGGAGGGCCAGCAGTTGTCAGCCATACCTACCTGGAGGGAACTTACAGCGAGATTTATTCAGATATCAGCCGCGATGAAGAGGGACTCAGAAAGCTATTCATTCAGTTTTCATTTCCGGGAGGCATTCCCAGCCACGCATCGCCTGAGACTCCGGGCTCGATCCATGAAGGCGGCGAGTTAGGTTACTCACTCAGCCATTCCTTCGGAGCAGTTATGGACAATCCGGATCTGATCGTTGCATGCGTTGTTGGCGACGGCGAGGCAGAAACCGGTCCGCTGGCCACAGCGTGGCATTCCAACAAGTTCATCGATCCGGCGACAGATGGCGCGGTGCTGCCAATTCTGCATCTGAACGGCTACAAGATCGCCAACCCCACAGTGCTGGCGCGCATCACGCATGAGGAACTGGAGCAACTCCTTCGCGGCTACGGTTGGACGCCCTATTTTGTGGAAGGGCACGAACCGGAGCTGATGCACCAGGCGATGGCGGCTACGCTCGATCGCGTGGTGGAGGAGATCAAGAGAATCCAGCAGGACGCGCGAGCCGGCGGCAACGTGGCGCGCCCGCGCTGGCCGATGATCGTTCTCAACTCGCCCAAGGGTTGGACGGGCCCGAAGGTCGTCGATGGTCTGCAAGTGGAAGGCACGTTCCGATCGCATCAAGTTCCGCTCTCCGATCCCGCGGCAAATCCCGAGCATCTGAAGCAGCTGGAAGAATGGCTGAAGAGCTATAAGGCGGAGGAACTCTTCGACGAAAAAGGCTGCCTGCGACCCGAACTGGCCGAGCTTGCGCCTGCAGGGAACCGGCGCATGGGGGCCAATCCGCACGCCAACGGCGGCATACTTCTGCGCGACTTGAGGATGCCCGATTTCCGCGACTACGCCGCAAACGTGCCATCGCCGGGAGCGCCGGGAATCGGGGACACCCGCGTGCTGGCGCCGTTTCTGCGCGATGTGGTCAAGCTGAACTCGGAGCAGAGGAACTTCCGCATCTTCGGTCCTGACGAAACCATTTCCAACGGCCTGGCTGCGGTATTCGAAACAACCAATCGGCAGTGGGATGCGGCAACCGTCGCGAACGACGAGTTCCTTGCTCCCGAAGGGCGCGTGGTTGAGATGCTCAGCGAGCATCAATGCGAGGGCTGGCTCGAAGGATATCTGCTTACCGGGCGTCACGGCCTGTTCAACTGTTACGAGGCATTCATCCATATTGTCGACTCGATGTTCAACCAGCACGCCAAATGGCTGAAGGTCACTAACGGCCTGCCGTGGCGGCACAAGATTGCCTCGCTCAACTATCTGCTGGCGTCGCACGTGTGGCGGCAAGATCACAACGGATTCACGCACCAGGATCCGGGCTTCATCGACCACGTTGTGAATAAGAAGGCCGAGGTGGTGCGCGTGTATCTTCCGCCCGACGCCAATTGCCTGCTTTCAGTGATGGACCATTGTCTGCGCAGCCGCCATTACGTGAACGTGGTAGTTGCCGGCAAGCATCCCGCGCCGCAGTGGCTCACGATGGACGCGGCCATTAAGCACTGCACTGAAGGCATCGGCATATGGCAATGGGCGAGCAACGACCAGGGTGGCTCGCCCGACGCGGTCATGGCCTGCTGCGGCGACGTACCCACGCTCGAGACGCTGGCCGCGGTGTCGATCCTGCGCGAGCATCTGCCGGAGTTGAAACTTCGCGTAGTGAACGTCGTAGACCTGATGAAGCTGCAGCCGCAGTCGGAGCATCCGCACGGATTGAACGACGCTGACTTTGACACACTGTTTACCAAGGACAAGCCCGTCATCTTCGCATTCCACGGTTATCCATGGCTCATCCACCGGCTCACTTACCGCAGGACGAACCATGACAACCTTCACGTTCGCGGCTACAAGGAAGAAGGAACCATCACGACACCCTTTGACATGACGGTGATGAACGATCTCGACCGCTTCCACCTCGCGATGGACACCATCGACCGAATCCCGCGCATCGCGGAAAAGGGAGCGTATCTGAAGCAGGCGCTCAAAGACAAACTGGTCGAGCACAAGCAGTACATCAGGAAAAATGGGATGGACCTGCCCGAGATCAGAGAGTGGAAGTGGCAGGGCCAGGAGGCTCGCTCGAACTAGCAGGTCGCCGAATCCGGTGTTCGCCATAGGCGTTGGGTGCTCTGGCGGCCGCGAGCAGGAGCCGGCATCCAAGTCGCCGCCTGCGAAAGTATTTCGCATTTCCTCATGGCGGCCGGGCCGCAGTGTATGCTTTCAGGCGGGCCTGGAACATGGCACATTGAGGATCGCAGGTATGGGGATCTATCAAGAACTGCCGCCGGATGCGGTGAAGATCGTTCTGGTTCTGTTCCTGTCGTTTCTCATCGGGCTGGAGCGTGAAGAGCACAAGGCCGGTGCAACCCATTACACCTTTGGCGGAGTGCGGACTTTTCCACTGATCGGGCTGATCGGTTACTCCCTCGCGCTCCTTTCCGGGTCGCAGCTTTTGCCGCTCACTGTCGGTTTTCTGGTTGTCGCCGGCTTCCTGCTGCTTTCGTATTGGCACAAGCTCGTCAAGACGGAGACGGCGGGCGTAACGACAGAAATGTCGGGCCTGACGACGTTCCTTGTCGGCGCGCTGGTGTGCTACGGGCACTTCTGGATTGCCACCACGTTGAGCGTGGCCAGCCTGGTGCTGCTGGATTTGAAGGCCGCATTGGAAAAGCTGGCGGCGAAGATCGCCACGCGCGAGATTTTGACCTTCGCGAAGTTCCTGTTCCTGAGCGGCGTGATTCTTCCGGCGCTTCCCAACCAGGACTTCGGCCCCTTCCACATCAATCCGTTCAAGACGTGGCTGGTTGTGGTGGCCATCAGCGCCATCTCGTACGCCAGCTATGTGCTCCAGAAATTGACCAAGGGCCAGGGCGGGACGGTGCTTTCAGCGCTGCTTGGCGGCGCATATTCATCGACGGTGACCACCGTGGTCCTCGCGAAGCGCGGCAAAGGCGACGATCATCCGCACCTTTACTCGGGCGGCATCCTCATTGCGTCCGGCGTGATGTACATGCGACTCTGCATCCTGCTGGTTCTTTTTAATCGGCAACTGATGTTGTTGCTCTGGTTGCCGCTGGTTCTGTTGGGAGTGGTTGCGATCGCATTCGGTTGGCTCTGGTCGCGGCGCGCGGACAAGGGCGCGGAGGAAATCCAGCAGGATCTGGAACCGAAGAATCCGCTCGAGCTTACAACGGCTTTTCTTTTTGCCGCGCTCTTCCTGGCCATGCTGGTGATTACGCAACTGGCCGTGACGTATCTGGGGCGGGCTGGGATCGACACGCTGGCGGCCATCATGGGCGTGAGCGATGTTGATCCATTCATCATGGGAATTACACAGGCGCCGAGCACGGCAACCGCGTTGAACGTTTCCGCGGGCGCGATTTTGATCGCGGCAGCCAGCAACAATCTTGTCAAGGGGATCTACGCGTATAGCCTCGCCGGCCGCAAAACAGGCAGACTCAGCCTGTTCTTCCTCGTCGCTCTTGCGGCCGCCGGACTCGCGCCGCTCTTCCTGCTCGGAAGGTGAAGGCGCGAAGCGTGGAAGGGGCCGGCGCCGGTACTTCGCGAAACTGCTCAATGCCATCGACGCGAGCCGCCGATCTGAAGTCCGGCGTGATACTCTTCCGCCAGCGAAAGTTCATCAAGCCGACAATCATGAAAATCCAGACAATTGTTTTAGTGGTAGCAGGCATCGTTTGCCTGGCATCGGCCGGCCTGCCGGCACAACAACAGGCAAGTGGAAACCTCGTTTCTTGCGGCGCGCCGTCATGCCCGTACCTCAACCCTGCGCTTACGCCTGAGGCGCGCGCGAAAGATCTGGTGAGCCGCATGACGCTCGAGGAGAAGGCGAGCCAGATGCAGGACGTGGCGCCGGCGATTCCGCGGCTGGGCATTCCCGCCTATAACTGGTGGAACGAGGCGCTGCACGGAGTGGCGCGCAACGGATTCGCAACGAACTTTCCGCAGTCGATCGGTCTGGCGGCGACGTGGGATACGGCGTTGATGCGAAGGATTGCATCGGTGATCGCGGTGGAAGGCCGCGCCAAGTACAACGAGGCGATCCGCAACGGCGATCACAGCCGGTTCGCCGGCCTCACGTTCTGGTCGCCGAATATCAATATCGACCGCGATCCGCGTTGGGGAAGGGGAATGGAGACCTTTGGCGAAGATCCATTCCTGACCGCCAGCATGGGAGTGGAGTTTGTTGAAGGGTTGCAGGGCGACAATCCGAAGTATCTCGAGCTTGTTTCGACGCCGAAACACTATGCGGTGCACAGTGGGCCTGAACCGCTGAGGCATGGATTCAACGTTGACGTTTCGGATCACGACCTGGAGGACACATATTTGCCGGCATTCCGCGCCACGATTGTTGAGGGACATGCCGACTCAATCATGTGCGCCTATAACGCGATCGACGGCGCGCCGGCTTGTGCCAACACCATGCTGCTGCAGCAGCATCTGCGCGACAATTGGGGGTTTCGCGGATACACGGTGTCCGATTGCGATGCGGTCGGGGATATTGATCGTGGACACCACTTTGCGGCGAATGCGGAAGAGGCATCGGCGGCAGCGGTTAAGGCGGGCACGGATTTGGATTGTGGCCGGACATACGCGGCTCTGACCAAAGCGGTTGGCGAGCATTTATTGACGGAAGCCGATATCGACGCGGCTTTGGTCCGCCTGTTCACGGCCCGCATGCGGCTGGGCATGTTCGACCCGCCCGCTGCGGTGCCGTTCAACGCGATTCCGTACTCAGAGGTGAATTCGGCGGCACACCGGGAACTGGCGCTCCAGGCCGCGCGTGAGTCGATCGTGCTTCTGGAGAATCGCAACGGAACGCTGCCATTGAAACCGTCGATCCGCAGGATTGCTGTTATTGGTCCGACGGCGGATTTGCTCGAGTCTATCGAGGGCAACTACAACGGAACAGCGCCCCAGCCTGTTTCGCCGCTCAACGGGCTGCGCAAGGAATTCGGAGCCGCAAATGTGATTTACGCGCCGGGATCGGTGCTTGCCGCCGGGTCGCCGGCGCCAATTCCTTCAGCATACCTGCGCACCGATGAGTCGCTGAAGACGGAGGGGCTGAAAGGGGAGTACTTCGATAACGAGGAGTTTAAGGGCGCGCCCCGGTTGGTGCGCGTTGATACCAAGATCAACTTCGACTGGAATCGCGTGACGCCCGTGGCAGATTTTCCCGGCAAGTCGTTTGCGGTTCGATGGACCGGCGAACTGTTGCCGCCGGCTGCCGGAAAGTATGTGCTGAGCGTGCGCGGCCCGCGGCCGGTCAATGCGCTCGCCATGACCGGCGAAACGGGCGGCACGCAAGGCCGTGCGGAGAAGATGCCGGATCGCGTGAGGCTTTACGTGGACGGGAAGCTCGTGCTGACGATGGATAGCCACGGCGGCCCAGCCGAAGCGCGCTTGAGTTTTGCCGATACGAAGCCACATTCGATTCGCGTGGAGTATGTGCATCTGCCCGATGATCGCATCGTCGATCTCAATTGGGAGCCGCCGGCAAACAGCCTTCTCGGCCCGGCGATCGACGCCGCCGCGAAGTCCGATGCCATTGTCGCCTTTGTGGGGCTTTCTCCGAACCTTGAAGGCGAAGAGATGAATGTCCACGTCGACGGATTTGACGGCGGCGACCGCACGCAGATCGAGCTGCCCGAGCAGCAGGAGCACTTGCTGGATGCGCTTGGCGCGACCGGCAAACCGCTGATTGTCGTGCTTACTTCAGGTGGCGCACTGGCGGTGCCGTGGGCCAGGGAACATGCGGATGCGCTGCTCGAGGCGTGGTATCCAGGCGAGGAAGGCGGCGATGCGATCGCGGAGACTTTGACGGGGAAAAACAATCCCGCGGGACGCCTGCCTGTCACGTTCTATGCAGCGACCGGCGATCTGCCCGCGTTTACTGACTACTCGATGAAGAACAGGACCTACCGCTACTTCAGAGGACGGGTGCTCTATCCGTTTGGATATGGCTTGAGCTATTCGCAATTCAGTTTTGGTCCGGCGCATTTGAGTGGCTCTTCGATTCAAGCCGGAGCGCACGTGACACTGACGGTGGAAGTCAGCAACACGAGCAAAAGAGACGGAGACGAAGTGGCCGAGCTTTACATTACGCCTACGCAGACGTCCGTTACGCCGCATCTCGAACTCGAGGGCTTCAAGAGAATTCATCTTCGCGCGGGAGAGACGCGGCAAGTTCGGTTCACGCTCGACGCGCGCCAACTCAGCGAGGTGGACGAGAAAGGGAACCGCGCCGTCGTGCCGGGCGACTATTCGATATTCGTAGGGGGCGGGCAGCCTGCCGCGGGAGCACCGCCTGCGACTCTACATATTGCTGGAACAATGGCGCTGCCCAGGTAATTCAGGATCGCTCGCGATTCTGCTTTGGCGCTGGTCCTATCGGGAAATCGTCTCGATTTGAGAAAGCGCAAAGTCGTGCACGAGCATCAGACTCGTGGGGGCCGTAACCGTTTCCGCCTCAGTTTGTCCTGCCGAGTGGATGATCATTAGCGGCCGCGGATCCCACTCGCCTCCATGCGAAAATCTCTCATCTCCTGCGCTCCATCCGGGAGTTGTGCGCCACAAGCGCGTGCGCCATGAATGATCTCCCTGGACGACCAGGCTTGTCTCCTTCCAGCGGGGCTGCGCCTCAAGGATGTCGAGCATCTGGCCCAGGAGCGCGTCAGAATAATCCAACGAATCGATGTACGAACCGCCTACGGCAAAGGTATGGGTGTGGCGGTCCCAAAAGTTGGGCGGATGCGGCGCGGGAAGGTGCAGGTAGATGATATCCGCCTGACTGTCGGCGAGCGTTGCGAGAGCGTGCTGGCTCAGGTCCTTCACTGTGGCCATGTGGCTCTGCGATTCCCAGAGCACGACATCTGCCACAGCTACTCTCGGTGCAAGCAGTTGTTCGGCCACGATGCGTAATGGGTACCAAACCTCCTCAGCAAAGCTGGCGTCGAGCGACGGTGGGGCGCCGTCTTCTGTATCGTCGTTGCTCCAATAGCACTCTGTGGCCGTGCCGGCAAAGATTGGGCAATAAGCCAGATACCACCCGACAATCGATGAAGTCACTCCGCGCTGCTTCGCCAAACCGAAGATCGATGCGCTCACGTCGAATGGCTGCCAATGGGTGGAATCGGGAGTGCGGATGAGGTATTGGTTATCCGAAGTGAAGGTAGCGCTTGTGACCAGGTGGCCCGTGAGCAAACCCGGCACAACAAGGTTCGTGTGGTAGCCGATCGGCGTCACATCGGTGTAAAGCGCACTTTGGCGGCGGAGACGATCGAAGTTCGGAAGATCGAGCGAGGGATCACGCGCTTCAAAGGTTGGCTTATAGGCAAGTTCGTCGAAGACAATCCAAACCAGACGCGGTCTGGTTGCGGGTTGGGCTGGGATGGAGGTCGCAAAAGCCTGAGGACCCGGACGCCATAGGGCGGCGCGAACCAGCTGCACAGTCATGACGAGGCCAAAGACAGCAGCACCGGTAAGCACGGCGCTTGCGAGTCCGTAGAACTTCGACGCGATCGATGGGGCGCGAAAAACAAGCAGCGCGAGCGCGGCTATCCAGGCGACACTCGCTGCGGTTAAAGCTGTGTACGGGACGCGGAACGGGAAGATTCTCAGACTGCAGAGAAGCAGGTAAATCGGGAGGAGGGCCAGGACGAACCACCGAATCCGTGCCCAGCTTTTCAGCTTGCGAAGGATGGCCATCAATCCCGCAAAGATGAGTGCCACAATCGCCATATCGACGATCTGCGCCAGAGCCATGTGGGTGAGCGGCCAGGAGACGTGCATTCGCTCGTCTCCCAGCGAGGAGGTCAGGTCGACATAGCCTGGCAAAAGCAGAATGGCGGCAAAGCCCCAAGCTTGGGAGATTCGTTTGATCATGCCGGGTCAGCGTAGGGATACGAAGTTTTCGCGGTGGCTGTTGCTGCGCCAGAATACTATACTCGCTTGAAGAGCAACAGAATCCGGCCATTGCCAAGCTCAGTGCGATCGGCAACAGCAAAGGACTGCGCGAAAGCGCGCGTGAGATCTTCCTCGGTCAAATGGCCGTAGAGATCGTCGCGCCCGCGCAGCCACTCCTGGAACATGGGGTCAGAGGGTGGGACCCATTCCAGCAGAAGCCAGCGCTTCGTGAGGCTTGCGCACAAACCGGCGATGTGCGCCAGCGGCAACTGCTCCCTGAGGATCAGATGATGAATGACAGCGAGCATGAGAACCATGTCAATTTCACCAGTGAGGCGGTCGAGCAGGGAGAGGTGTTCGCGATTGCGCCAGCCGGCCGCGGGTGTAGGCCGCGCGATATTTGAAACCAATGCCGTAATGTTCCTGTCTTGCCCTGCGGCGGTTCGCCACAGCTCTTCGAGAGCCGCGGAGTCGCTGTCGATGGCGACCACGTTCGCGCCGGCATCGGCCGCCATCATCGAGTACGTGCCTGTGTTCGCACCAATGTCGAGGACGCGCTTCGGAGAGCAGCTGGATAGCGCGCGCCGGACAAACTGCTGCTTCTCTTCCACGTCAGCCGATTGATAGTGGCGCGCGGATTGTTCGTATTGGCTCCATTGGCTGCTGCCGCGTTTTCCTGCAGCATGGAGAATCTGCTTGCGCAGCCGGGCGATACGCTTCAAAAGAACGTGTGTCGCCAGGGACGGATCGGTTTTTGACCGGCTCTTTCTTGCGCCGCTTTCCCTTTTGCCCCGGCGCTCAAAGAGCGTGGCCAGCGTGACCACGTCGAGAAGATCGGGATGCAGCCGCCGCCAGCGCGGCAGCGCCTCGTAAACCTGGCGCGGCTCATAACCGTCACGCACGAATATCGTTGCCTGGAGCGGCCAGCTCAAATACTTTGCCGCGACGAGCGGCAGTAGAAAAGTGCGCACAAACTGCCCGTAAGCCAGCCAGACGCTGGAGTGCGGATCGCGGCGCTCAAACGAGAGGACGTCGACGAGGACTGGGCGGGAACCCGAGAAAAGAATGTTGAGTGGCGTCGCGTCTTTCAGTGTCCAGCCGGCTTCGATCGCCTGGGCGGCGACACGCAGGGTGAGTTCGGCGGCGGCGCACCACTGAGCCGTCGTCCACTCCCATGGGTAGCTGATGGGATTGATGCGCGGATGTTCAAGCCAGAGCTCGCCGGGAGAGATACACGCATGGTCGCCAGGCCCTGTGATCCTGCTTGAAATCAGATCACCGCTTTGCTCAAGAGCTGTTCGCAGAGGAGACGCCAGAAATGCTTGCGTCTCTTCCACGGCCGAGGGATCAATTTGCCGCAGGGCGCAATCGGCGGTCAGGCGAAGCTGGCCCGCGGGATCGCGAAAGGTCAACTCCAGTTCACTGTCTTTCCAGGAGCGAATCGAGTCGCATGGGGGTTGCTCGGGCGACCCGGTCACGGATTTGGCGAATCCTCGCCATCCACGCTGCAGGGCCGCTTTTCTGGCTCGCGTTTGGCTGCAACATCGGAATGGAAGAGTGCGTGGATTTTCCGGCGCAAATACCATCCGGTGGCTACAAGAACTGATCCAGCAGCCTGTACGGCCAGCAGGCCAGTGCCAGGATCGGCGTAGGCATAGGCAGGGCGCTCGCACAAAAGGATCGCGCCCAGAAGAATTAAGGCGAAAGAGAAAACATGTAGCGTCTTCATGCGGCCTGTAAGCGACTCCCGATGGCAATGGACGGTTCGCCCCAAAGACAGCCGAGCAGGGCTCGGAATCGAATTTGAGCGAACTTTATACAGTACGTAGACGTTGATCTTCGTACCAAAGTTTACGTAAATGTAATTATTCGGTGTTCTTAGTCATGATTCAGCCAAACTTGAACCCCCAGACTGCAAAGATCGTGGAACTGGCCCAATGAACTCTTCGACATCGGGTCGGCGTCGAATGCGGGTAAATCAGTTGCGTAATGAAGAAACTAAGGGTTTCCTGCAGGGCGAAGCCGCAATTGTCGAGTGGCTGAGCCGGGGTCCCCGCAGGCAGGTCCTCGTTTGTGGGGTGGAAGCAAAAGCCACCTTGAACGGCGCCTGAAATGCCAAAGACGAACTGGAAAACTGCTCTAGGCCTGCGCGGTTGGTGCGGGTCTTGACTTGGCTGCTTCCTTGCGCGCCGGGGCCAAAATGGCGTGCAGGATTGTGCCTTCCATGCGCGGCATGAACTCAACCACGCCGGCCTCGCCAATGTCCTGAATGAGGCGATTGATGATCTTGTAGCCGAGCTCGCGATGCGCCATCTGGCGGCCTCGGAAGCGCAGGCTCGCCTTTACCTTGTCGCCCTCTGAGAGGAAGCGGACGGCCTGATTCTTTTTGGTTTGGTAATCGTGCTCGTCGACAGTGACCGAGAACTTGACTTCCTTTACTGTGATGACCTTCTGGCGCTTGCGTGCGGCGCGTTCGCTCTTTTCCTTCTCGTAGAGGAAGCGGCCATAGTCCTGAATGCGGCAAACCGGCGGGACAGCGCTGGGTGAGACTTCAACGAGGTCGAGGCCACGCTCGCGCGCGATACGCAGCGCCTCGAAGGGCTGGAGGATGCCGAGTTGTTCGCCGTTTTCGTCGATGACGCGGATTTCGCGGGCACGAATCCGATCGTTGATGCGGATAAAGGACTTGGCCGAACGTTTATCGAATGCGATGGCGCTCCTCCGAAGGCGTGCCGGGCGAGCCGGAGCAAGCTGCTCCATGGGCCGCGTCAGCACGAACGCAAACTGAGTATAGCATTGGGTTGGCTTTGTGAAGAAAGAGGTTAGGAGTCATTCGGATCGGCTTTGCGACACGCTATCGTGGCGTTGGCATCGATCTCTGTGACGTGGATGTCGAGCAGTTGATTCGCGGCAAGATGGCCGCCAAGCTCGACGGGGAGAAAGTTGTCAGTGAGCGCGGCAGTGCGCCCTCGGGCAGCAAATGAATCGGGCGTGTGGAGAGTGATGGCGGGGAGGGTGCGGCCGGCGAACCGGGTGCGGTGCGCATGGGTCTTTTCGGCGGCGAGAACGCGGAGGGCGGACATGCGCTCTTCCACGACGGCGGCCGGTACGGGCGATGCGGCATGCAATGCCCAGCCGGGAGTGCCCGGGCGTGGCGAGAAAGGAAACAAGTGGAGGTAGCCGAAGGGCAGGGCGCCGACGAAAGCGAGCGTCTCCTCAAACTCGCGATCGGTTTCGCCGGGGAAGCCGGCCATCACGTCGGCGCCGAGGGTGAGATCGGAACCGGCGGCGCGCTGGAGCGCGGAAACCTTGCCTGCGTAGTGCCATGGGCGGTAGCGGCGATGCATGCGGCGCAGCACGGCATCAGACCCTGACTGCAGTGGCAAGTGGGCATGGCGGGCCAGGCGGCGGCCACCATGTTCGCATAGAAGCGAAATCAGCTCGTCATCCCAGTCCATGGGCTCGATGGAGCTGAGGCGGAGACGGGGCAAAGCGGTTTGCTCAAGAATCAAGCGGACCAACCCTGCAAGCGACTCTTGTCTGAGGCCAGAAGAAAAATCGCGGCCCCAACGGCCCAGGTTGATGCCGGAGAGGACGAGTTCTTTGCCGCCTGAAGCGACGAACGATGCGACCTGGCGCACCACCCTTGCCGCAGGCAGGCTTCTTGACAGGCCGCGAGTGAAGGGGATGATGCAGAAGGTGCAGCGATTGGCGCAGCCCTCCTGGATTTTGAGGTTGGGGCGTGTTTGCGCGCCGGGCATCAGGGGCGCATCCTCGAGGAAAGAGTGGGCGAAGCGGTCGTCAGCCCAGATTGACGCCCGCGCGGGCGCGGCTCGCGGGGTGCCGGCAGGCAAAAGCGAGTTCACGGGAACAAGCAAGGGTGCGGCTGGCGCGGAGTGAGTGGCTCCGCCCGCAAGCGAGAGGATAATTTCGGGCGCGAAGGCCTTGTAGCTGTTTCCAACCACAGCGGCGACACCGGCCATGGCTGCAAGCTCGTGGGGCGCACGCTGCGCATAACAACCAGTGATGACGATCCTTGCGCCGGGGTTCTTTCGGCGCGCTCTGCGGATGAATGCTCGCGCCGCGCGATCCGCCTCAGCAGTGACGCTGCACGTGTTGACTACGACGACAGCAGCTTCGCGCACGGTTTCTTCCCTTAGTCCGGCCAAACGCAGGCGTGCACCCACCGCCTCGCCATCGGCGCGTGCCGCGCGGCAGCCGAAGTTCTCGATGAAAAAACCCGCCATAGGTCCAGTGTATTGATTTCCCCACTTTGGGGCGACTCGCCGAGGTCAGGGCCGGCGCGTTAGGCTTGAAGCGCGCTTGAGCCAAGGAGAAATTAGGAGCGTCGCAATGCGAATCATACTAAGCGCATGTCTCGCGGTGGGCTTTTTCGGGGTGCAGGGACTGCCTTCGTCCCTGTTTGCGCAGACCGCTCCGCAGTCCCGAATTCTTGTCTATACGCGTAACTACACGCCCGACGGGAAAGGTTACGTGCATGACAATATCGCGGCCAGTGTGGCGGCGATCAGAAAAATGGGTACGGAAGCCGGGTTTATTGTCGATGCCTCTGATAATCCCGACGCCTTCACAGACAGCAACCTGCGCCAGTACGCTGCACTGGTGTTTTCGAACAGCAACAACCAGGCATTCAGCAACGATGCGCAGCGCGATGCATTTAAGCACTATATCGAAGCCGGTGGCGGATTCGTAGGAATCCACTCGGCGTCAGGCTCTGAGCGAGATTGGCCCTACTTTTGGTCGGTGCTGGGAGGGAAATTCGCAGCCCATCCGCGCCAACAGCCGTTTATCGTTCGGGTCATCGATCCCGAGTTCCCGGCGGTGAAAGGTTTGCCCGCGCAATTTAAATGGACCGACGAGTGCTACTTTCTCGACCACCTTAACTCCGACATTCATCCGGTTCTGGTGACGGACAGGACAAAGCTGGAAACCCTTGAACCGATGACGATCGATGCCGCCAAGTTCCCCATCGACCTGCCACTGGCGTGGTACCACGAATTCGATGGCGGACGCGAGTTCTACGTAGCGCTTGGCCACAATAAGGAAGACTACGGAAATCCATTGCTCTACGGGATCATTAAGAACGGGATTTTGTGGGCAATGAAATCCGGGCAGTAGAGGTTGTCGGGCAACGGCACGATTCCAATTCAAATACCGCCAGGACGGTGGTAAAGCGATTCTCCGGTATACTGGATGGGAACAGTCCTTCACTAGCTCACTTTCGCCGATATGTCGTCTTCGACTGCTTATGTTCCGGTTTCTGTCCGGTCTACCGCACGGAGCCGGACGTGGCATATCGCTGGTTACGTTTACTTCACATTTATCTGTTATGTTTCCATAGGCTTGCCGCTGGCGGTTTTGCCGCCGTTCGTGCACCTCCGCATGGGCTACAGCGCAATGCTGGCAGGGCTTGCGGTCAGCATCCAGTACATTGCGACGCTCTTGAGCCGTCCGTGGGCGGGGCGCATTTCCGATCGCATGGGAGCGAAGGTCTCGGTGCTGTGGGGCATGGCCTGCTGCGCAGCCAGCGGGGCGTTCCTGGTGGGCGCGGCGGCCTTGCACGCGGTGCACTGGTTGAGCTTTGCAGTTTTGATCGCCAGCCGCCTGGTGCTGGGTGTAGGCGAAAGCCTGGGTTCGACGGGATCGACACTGTGGGGCATTACCAGTGCCGGCCAGGAGCACACCGCGAAGGTGATCGGGATGAACGGCATCAGCACCTACGGCGGTATGGCGCTGGCCGCGCCGCTCGGGGTGATTCTGGATCAGCAGTGGGGCCTGGCGTCGATCGGGTTCTTGACGATTCTCATTTGCGCGGCGAGTTTCGCCATGGCATGGCGCAAGGATCCGGTGACGGTTGAGCCGGGCGACCACATGCCGTTTGCGCACGTGCTGGGCCGCGTGGCGCCGCACGGCATGGGTCTCGCGCTGGGCGGCGTCAGCTACAGCGTTCTGGCCACGTTTGTCACGCTGTATTATGCCAGCCAGCACTGGGGCGGAGCGGCGCTTTGCCTCACGGCCTTTGGCGTCGGGTTTATCGCGGTACGCGTGCTGTTCATCAGAAGCATTTCGCATTTTGGCGGATTCCCGGTGGCCATCGTTTCGCTCGTCTGCAACAGCCTGGGGATGCTGCTGTTGTGGCAGGCCGTGGCGCCCTGGATGGCGCTGGTGGGTGCGGCAGTAAGTGGATTGGGCTTCTCACTCGTGTTTCCCGCCATCGGGGTGGAGGCGGTGAAGCGGGTGCCGGAGTTCAATCGCGGGACAGCACTTGGTGTCTACACTGCTTTTGCCGACGTGTCGTTCTTCTTGGTGGGTCCCATCGCGGGTGCGATCATCGGATTCTTCGGCTATGCGAGCGTGTTCCTCTTTGCGCTGATCAGCGTGCTGGCCGCGCTGGGGATCGTGCTGGTGCTGAAAGAGATGCAGAGACGCACGAATCGTTCCGCCGCGCACAGATCAGGCCCCGGGACCGAGGCGCTCAGGGGCTAGAGGGGCTCGGCGGGAGCCGTCGCGAGCGCCGTGCTGGTGCGTCGGGCCCCGACGCAGATGACGGCGAGCGCAAGGACCAGAAGCAGCACATGGCTGGCCAGGACGGCCCACTTGGGGCTGGGGACAACCGGCTTCCCAATGAAGGCATGCACGCCGTATACGAGCGCTCCACCCGCGCCGACGCTGAACGTGTGCAGGGGCGTCCATGCGTCGCGGCGCGAGAACTCCCAGAGGAAAAGCAGAAAGACAAGATCTGCGACGAGGATCCATGCAACGGCGCCCCAGTTCCATTTCCATAGAATCGGCGAGAGCATAACGGCTGCGCCGAGAAGGAATGCGGCGCCGCCGGTGATCCATGGAGAAGGCACGGGACTGGGATTGCGGGTCGAATCGGACGCCGGGGGCGTGGCGGACGCGGGGAGCAAAAAGGCGGCCACGGCGAAGACGACGACGAAGAGGGCGGACACGAGAAACTGCGCGTGCGAGGCGCGGAAGGGATCGTGATGCAACGAGTAGGCGGTGTTTGCAATGACCCCGGCGGCGTAGAGAGCGGCGGCGACTGAGAGGCCGGCTTTGCCCAGCCAGGGCGCGCGGGTGCGGTAGGGGAACAGGCCGTCGACAAGTGCGATGGAAACGCCGATGCTCCAGAAGGGGTGGACGTTGAGCATGAAAAGGGTCCACCAGGCGCCGATGCCGAGAGCCGGAATCCAGGCGTGGGAGAGGAGGTGCATGTGCATCCCGAAGATATCGGGGTTGAAGAGAGTCTGTCCGGCGAAGGCCTCCTCGATGATTGCGTAGGCGACGCCGAGGAGGAGGATGGTGGGCCAGCCGCGGCCGGAACGGCGGGCGAGCTCGCGGATGAGAAGCGCGCCGCCGCCGTACAAGGGCGCGAGCATGATGAGAGGCGAAAGAAAGGTGACCGGAAAATCGCCAAGGAGGTATTCCGCGACCAGGGGCGCGACGAAGAAGAGGGTGACAGCGGCGGGAATGGAGCGCTGCGGATAGGACATGAGAACCTCGATTGATTGATGAGAAGTGTACTACGGGTGGCAGCTTTCAGCCGGCAGCTCTCAGCTTTCAGCGGCGCGTTGAGGAATCCGGGGTTGCGTCGCGGCTGTCCGGATGCCCTGTTATTTTCTGCTCGAGGTCTTCGCCATGGCTGAGGGTGCTGCTTTCCCCTACGAGACTCGACTCAACATCCTATACAAGCCGCTCGAGCTGATCGATGTGCACGCCGTTCCCGGCGCGAACGACTACAAGTGGTTCAATCAGACGCTCTGCAAGGTGAACGACTCTGTCGTACGGATGGCCGCCATCGAGGGCGAGTATCACTGGCATAAGCACGATGAGGACGACGAATTCTTCTATGTGGTCGACGGCGAGTTGCTGATCGATCTCGAAGGCCGGACCGTATCGTTGAAGCCGGGGCAGGGACTCGTTGTCCCGAAGACGGTGGTTCACCGCACGCGCGCGCCGAAGCGGACAACGATCCTGATGGTCGAGAATGCGGGGATTATTCCGACCGGGAATTGAGCCGGACCGAACGCTTCTATCTGGGAATCATTCATCACTGATAGAGAACGGCCACCCCGAAGGGTGGCCGCGAAGTTGATGCGTACGTCGAAGGGTTATTTACCGCTCGCCCTTGCGCCAGTTCACCAGGTCGCCGAGCGTAGTGGTGGAGCTGGAGACGGGGTGCTTGTGCGGCTGCTCCTGCTTTGAGCCTTCACCCGAAGAGCGGCTGGGCTCGTGGCTGGTCACAGCGCGCAGGCTCAGGCCGACCTTCTTCTCCTCGACGTTGATCTTGATGATCTTAAAGTCGTTCTCCAGGCCCTGCTCCAGCGGGGAGTGGCCGTCGACCGGATCGCCGGCCTCGGAGATGTGGCAGAGACCCTCGACACCTTCGGCGATTTCGACAAAAGCGCCGAACTGTGCGGTGCGAAGAATCTTGCCGTGAACAACATCGCCCACGCGATGGGTGGCGAAGAAGCTCTCCCAGACGTCGGGCTGCAGCTGCTTGATGCCGAGGGATAGGCGGCGGTTCTGCGGCTCCACGCCCAGAACAACGGCCTTCACTTTTTCGCCCTTCTTCACAACTTCTGAAGGGTGCTTGACGCGCTTGGTCCAGCTCAGGTTGGAGACGTGGACCAGGCCGTCGATGCCGTCTTCGATTTCGACGAAAGCGCCGAAGTCAGTGAGGTTGCGTACGCGGCCTTCGACGATGGCGCCGATCGGGTACTTGTCGCTCAGGCTCTCCCACGGGTTCTCCAGGAGCTGCTTCATGCCGAGCGAGATGCGGCGGTCGCCGGGGTTGACGCTGAGAACGACGGTGTCGACCTCGTCGCCGGGCTTGACGAGCTTGGAGGGATGCTTGAGGCGCTTGGACCAGGTCATCTCAGAGAGGTGAACCAGGCCCTCGATGCCCTGCTCGAGTTCGACGAACGCGCCGTAGTCGGTAACGGAAAGGACGCGGCCATGCACCTTGGCGCCGACGGGATATCGCTCTGTGGCGTCGAGCCACGGGTCGGGCGTCAGTTGCTTGAAGCCGAGCGAAACGCGCTGCTTTTCCTTGTCGAACTTGAGAACCTTGACCTGAATCTCGTCGCCGACGTTGACCAGGTCGCGCGGATGAGTGAGGCGGCCCCAGCTCATATCGGTGATGTGCAGCAGGCCGTCGATGCCGCCGAGGTCGACGAACGCGCCGTAGTCAGTCAGGTTCTTGACGGTGCCGGTCAGAACCCCGTCCTCGGCGAGATGCTCCATGGTGGCGGAACGCTTGGCGTTCTGATCTTCCTCAAGAAGCTCCTTGCGGCTGACCACCACGTTGCCGCGCTTCTTGTTGAGCTTGATGACGCGGACTTCGATCTGCTGGCCGAGGTAGGTGTCGAGGTTGCGAACGGGGCGGATCTCGAGCTGTGAGCCGGGCAGAAAGGCCTTCATGCCTATGTCGACAGTCAGGCCGCCCTTGACGCGGCTGACGACCGTGCCGGTGACGGGGGTCTTGTCGGTGGCCGCCTTCTCGATCGTGTCCCACGCGCGGAGGCGCTGGGCGCGCTCGTAGCTGACGAGGTAGCCGCCTTCCTTCTCCTCGTGCTCGATGACGACGTCAATCACGTCGCCCGGCTGGAACTTGACGGCGCCGGTGTGATCGACGACCTGCTCGAGAGGCACCAGGCCTTCGGACTTGAGGCCGACGTCGATTACCAGATACTTGTCGGTTTGCTTCTCCACCTTGCCCTGGACGACTTTGTCGCCATAGGCTTCCACGGCTGCGGCTTCAGCAGCTTGCTCGCGCTCAAAAGCGGCGAGGGCGGAGGAAAAATCATCTGGCCCTTCTGGGGCGAAGGCGACGACCGCGGGGGGCGGCGCTGCGGCAGCCGCCGGATCCGGCAAAGTCGCGGCTGCGGTGGCCGTTTCGGCAGCTGTTTCCTGCGCGGGCGGCGCGGCCTCCAACTCCGCGGACGAGGAACTCTCCGCGAGGTCCTCGGCCTGAGCGGCAGGCTCGGTTAGGGCATCGGCGTCCAGCGGGGGTGCTTCAGTAACTACTGCAGTCTCAGGGTTGGACGTGGATTCGAACGACGGATGTTCAGATTCCGTCGCAGGGTCGATCACAGGGTTTTCCAATTCGGTGTTCAGGGTTATGCTCTCGGGTTCGGGATTGAGGACGTTTGCCATTACTGCCTGCTCCGCGACTGCGCGCTCCAGTGGTGGCTTGCGCCAACCGCCAGGCAGCTCCCAACGCCGCAATTCCGCGTTCCGGTCGCCTTCAGGCCCCTTGACTTGCCCTCGCGCCATGCGACGCGCCGGAGTCTTCCACAGGAAAAGCCGTCCCTATCCGTCTGCTCTTGGGAACAAAACACGGCTTCTTTCCTTGGGAAACGCCGGCAGGCAACGGCTTGCTGGGAGGGCGGCCGCAACTCACTGCTGGAATCCGCGCAGGAAGCTACACCATTGAGTGTAGCAACGTCTGCAATCGAGCGTCAATTGAGGAGATTGGCGGCAGACCGGGTCGCGCGGCACCGCAAGATGAACTGCTGACCGGTGTTGCGCGAGCCTGCGCACAGGCTTGATGAAATTCGCTGTGGACCCGGACGTGGCGGGAGCCGATGCCTTCTATACTGGATCGAACATTGTTGGAACGAATTGGGAGCCGAGCCATGGATCATCTTTGGACTCCTTGGCGTTTTGCTTACGTCACATCGGCGGAGAAGACGTCGCGCGCCGGCGTGCCCGCGGCGCTGAGTGCGTGGACGGGCGACCTGGGATGCGTGTTCTGTAACCTGATCGCCGCCATCGACTACGCGATTGAGAAAGGCATGGACCGCGAAGAGGCCGAGGCGGCAGGTGGGCTCGTGCTGCGCGCAAAGCACTGCTTTATTTGCCTGAATGTGTTTCCGTATACGTCGGGGCATGTGATGGCGATGCCCTACGCGCACCTGGACCGGCTGGCTGCGCTACCCGAAGAAACCGCGCACGAGATGATAGATTTGGCGCAGCGGACTGAGCGCGTGCTCGACCGGCTGTACACACCGCATGGGTTTAATTTCGGAATGAACGTTGGGCAGGCGGCGGGCGCCGGAGTGGCCGGGCACCTGCATCTGCACGCCATGCCGCGCTGGGTTGGGGACACGAGCTTTATTACCACCGTGGCCGAGACGCGCGTCCTGCCGGAAGATCTGAACACGACCTGGAAGCGGATGCGGGAGGCGTTTGGCGAGATACAGGGAGCGAGGGAAGAAGAGCCATAGGGACTGAGGGATTATAGGAATTGGAAGGTGGTGCCGGTCTGGCTCTTTGCTTTCAGTTTCTGAAAGCTTCGGCGGAAGCCGGAAAATCGACTACTGTTCAGTTTTTACATTCACTCTGTATGATGAGTGGGCCGTGCATTCGGCTGTGAGGGACCGATGAAGAAACTGCTCTGTGTGTGCGCTGCATTGTCCATGACGCTCAGCGCTGCGACCGCGATGGCGGCCGACGTGACAGGAACCTGGACGGCGGAAGCAAAGGCGCCGGACGGCAGCACGTTTCAGCTCACTTTTGCTTTCAAGCAGGACGGCGCAACGCTGACCGGAACGGTGCAGGGGCCGCAGGGCGATCCGCTCGAGATCAGTAACGGCAAGGTGGATGGCGACAAGTTCACGTTCGACGTCTCGTTCAACGGCGTCACGATCCATCACGATTGCACGGTGGATGGCGACACGATCAAGATGTCGGCGAAGTCGGATTCGCAGGATTTCCCCGCGATGGATTTGACACTGAAGAAGACCATGGCGCCGCCGCCGGCGCCCGGCGGGCCAGACACGCCAGCGAAGCCTAGCCAGCCGCCGCAGTAGGGCGCGAGATTTAATCGGAACCACGCACTAAGTTTCCGTGTTCGTGGATTCGTCGGCCTCGGCGGCGAGTGCAAGGCCGGGCTCGTCGGCTGTGGCTGCGTCAAGGAGATTTTGCGGCAGAGATTTGCTGGTTCGAATGCCCAGCTGCTTGAGCATTTCGACCTGGCGGAGCAAATTGCCGCGCCCCTCACTCAGCTTTTTCATCGCGCTAGAGTAGTTGGCGTCGGCGGCGCGAAGGCTGGCACCGACCTTTTCCAAATCTCCCACGAAGTTGACGAATTTCTCGTAGAGTTCTGCGCCGCGGTCCATGACGTCGCGTACGCTGCGCGCCTGCAGCTCCTGCTGCCAAAGCACATTGACGATACGGATGATGTAGAGCAGCGTGGTGGGGCCGACGAGCAGAATGCCCTGCTCATAGGCATCGGACCACAATTTGGCGTCGTTCTGCAGCGCCAGCAAAAAGGCTGGCTCGACGGGAACAAACATGACAACAAAGTCCGGCGTTTCCAGGCTGGGAAGCCGCTGGTATCCCGCCTTGGCGAGTTCGGCGACATGGCCGCGGACACTGGCCAGATGGAGTTTGAGCGCGGCGCTACGCGCGGACTCGTCAGCCGCATTCGCATATTCGGTGTAGGCGGTGAGAGAAACTTTGGAGTCGATCACCAGATTGCGGCCGCCGGGCAACAGAATAACGACGTCGGTGCGCGCCGATTTTGGCTTTGCGCCATCCTCGCTATCGAGTCCCGAGAAGTTTTGCTGAAAGCTGTACTGCTCGCCCTCGCGCAAGCCCGACTTTTCCAGCAGATCGCGAAGAATGAATTCGCCCCAGTCGCCCTGGGCCTTGGCGGAGCCGCGCAGCGCCGTGCTCAGGCCTTTGGCCTCCTCGGCGAGCTGCTGGTTCAGGCTGCCGAGATTCCCGATGAGACCTTCCAGCCTGGCGACACCGACGTTGGAATCGCTCTGCGCCTTTTCGACCCTCTCGCGGAATTCCTTGATTTGCTCCCGCAACGGAGAAAGCAAATTGCCGAGTTCCTTTTGGCTGCCTTCGGAGAAAGTTCGGGAGTTCTCCTTCAGAATTTCAGTGGCCAGAAGCTTGAACTGTTGCGTGAGCCGGTCGCCGTTGGCCCTCTCGTTGGCGAGATCCGACTCGAGCTTGCTGTTCTGCCGTGTCAATTCCAGAACTTCCGCGGCGCGCTGCGCCGATTCGTTGCGAGATGCGTCGTGCGCTTCTGCGAGGCCGCGATTGCTCTGCTCGAGCAATGCTTGGTGCGTTTTTGCGGAGATGCTCCGCAGCCAGAATCCGATCAAAATGCCTACGGCTGCCGCGATGATTCCAATGATCCAAACCGGCATGGTTCTTTCGTTCCCTCTTCGCCAAGTTTACGCCTGGAGCTTCTGTATTTCCGGGTTCGTTGAGCATTCCTCAATTGGGAGGGTGTATTCCCTGTTTCTTCAATCGTTTCCCCACAGATTCGTGGCTTTACACCCCCGGGTCCTCCCGGTAGACTTGAAGATTCGGGGCCATGCGCAGGATTTTTGGCGCGGTGGTTGTCATTCCCAGCCGCGGGCCGGTATGGTAGGCTCGCGGGACGGAGCGATTGTTGAAGTCCCCGAAACGTTTTTTTGAGTCCCCAAAAACACGAGGAGAAGCACGCATGGCAGTTGAAGAAAAAGTGAAGCAGATCATCGTCGAGCAATTACAGGTGGACGAAGCCGAAGTCACACCCGGCGCCAGCTTCCAGGAGGATCTGGGCGCCGATTCGCTGGACGTGGTCGAACTGGTGATGCAGTTCGAAGAGGCGTTTGACATGGAGATTCCCGACGAGGACGCCGAGAAGATCAAGACGGTGAAGGACGCCATCGACTACATCGAGAAGAACGCGAAAGGCGGCAAGTAACCATTGACCCAGGCATTCAACCGCAGAGTGGTGATTACGGGCCTGGGGCTGATCTGCGGTGTAGGCAACACCGCTCCCGAGGTATGGCGGCAGCTCCTGTCCGGCGCCAGTGGCATGGCGCCGATCCAGGGATTTGACTCGACCGGTTTCCCGGTCACGTTTGCCGCCGAGGTGAAGAACTTCGATCCCCTGCAATTTGTGGACAAGAAGGAAGCGCGCAAAATGGGGCGCTTCATCCACTTTGCATTTGCGGCAACGCAGGAGGCAATGGCGCAGTCGGGCCTGCAGATCACGGAAGAGAACGCCGACCGGACGGGCGTATTCATCGGGTCGGGGATCGGCGGCTTCGAAATCATCGAGCGCGAGCACTCGAACCTGCTGCAGGGAGGGCCGCGCAAGATGTCGCCCTTCTTTATTCCCGCGGCAATTGTGAACATGGCAGCTGGACAGATCAGCATTCGCTATGGTGCGCGGGGACCGATTTCAGCCACTGCAACGGCCTGCGCGACGAGCGCCAACTCGATTGGGGACTCGGTGCGCATGATTCTGCACGGCGACGCGGACGCGATGATCGCGGGCGGGGCCGAAGCCGCGGTCACGCCCATGTCGGTGGGTGGGTTCGCGGCGATGAAGGCGCTGTCGACGCGCAACGACGATCCCACGCACGCCAGCCGGCCGTTCGACAAGGATCGCGACGGATTTGTCATCGGCGAAGGCGCGGGCATCGTCATCCTGGAGGAGCTTGAGTCTGCGCGGGCTCGCGGTGCCAGGATTCTAGCCGAGGTAATTGGCTACGGCATGAGCGCCGACGCGTACCATATGACGTCTCTTGCGCCGGAGGGCGCGGGCGCGCAACGCAGCATGCGGGCGGCGTTGAAAGACGCGGGGATCAAGCCGGAAGACGTGGGCTACATCAACGCGCACGCCACATCGACGTTGGCGGGTGACGGCAACGAGTCGCGCGCCATCGAAGTGGTGTTTGGCGAGCATGCGCTGAGCCACCGGCTCAAGATTTCCGGGACGAAGTCGATGACCGGGCACCTGCTCGGCGGCGCGGGCGGGCTGGAGGCTGGCATTACCGTGCTGGCGCTTGTGAACCAGCAGATTCCGCCGACCATTAATCTTGAAAACCCCGACCCCGAGTGCCGGCTGGATTATGTTGCCAATAAGGCCATCGCGCACTCCTTCGACATTGCGCTATCGAACTCGTTCGGATTCGGCGGCATCAATGCCAGCCTGATCATGCGGCGGTGGACGGAATAAGGCAGGGAACAGGCAATAGGAAATAGGGAGTGGGGCCCGGCGCAAACCGGGCCTTTACTTTTCTCGCGGCGCGCTGAACGTGATGCGCGTTCCTCAACTCAGTGTGAGCGACGGATCGGCGCTGAGGTCCGGCGGGGCGAAGTCGCGAGCCAGCAGGCGCGGCCACGCGGCCGCTGCGATCATAGCGGCGTTATCCGTTGAGAGCGCGAGCGTGGGGAAGGCAATGCGCAGGCCGCGGCGCGCAGCTTCGCCCGTGAAGCGCTCGCGGAGTTCACGGTTTGCAGCCACTCCGCCGGTAACGAGAATGCGCGCAGCGCCAAGCGACTCGGCCGCGGCGAAGGTTTTCTTCATCAGGTCGCCAATCACGGCATGCTGAAAGCTGGCGATGAGGTCGAGCGTGGGCTGCGGGCAAAGGGAGAGGGCCTCTTCGTGGGTCCGCGGAGGGCGGAAGTTGGCCAGCACGCGCGCAACGCGCGCTTTGGCTTCGGCGCGGAGGCCATGCAGCTCAACGTATCGCAATACAGCGGTTTTGATTCCTGAGAACGAAAACAGAAAATGCGGGTCGAGGCGCGCGATGGGCGCGGTTCGGGCCGCCTTGGTGCGCGCAGGGGCCTTACCGGCCAGGTGGACCTTTGGTTTGAATTGTGCAAACGCGAAGGGCACGGCCTGCGGGTTGCCGTATGGAGCGAGCGCGTCGATCCACGGACCGCCGGGATATCCGAGGCCCAGAAGCTTGGCCACTTTGTCGAAGGCTTCACCGGCGGCGTCGTCGACGGTGCGGCCGATGAGTGTGTAGGCCCATGTGCCGTTGGCTGGGCGAGCGAGATAGAGGTGGGTGTGTCCGCCGGAGACGACGAGGGCGAGGGCTGAACTGGGGTTGAGTTGTGTGCTATCCCAGGTCCCAAAATCGGGACCTGGGGCACCCTCGTTCTGTGCATGGGCTGCGGACTCGCGCTCCTGGAGGAGGACGGCGTGAATGTGGCCTTCAAGGTGGTTGACGGCGATGAGGGGAAGATGGTTCGCGTATGCGAGCGCCTTGGCGTATGTGATGCCGACCAAGAGCGCGCCGGCCAGGCCCGGGCCTGAGGTAACGGCAATGGCGTCGAGATCGGCGAGAGCGACGCTGGCTTCGGCGAGGGCGGCTCGGACGACGGGAACGATGGTGCGAAGATGCTCGCGGCTGGCCAACTCGGGGACGACGCCGCCGTAGCGCGCGTGCGTGGCGATCTGCGAGGCTACTACGGAGGAGACGGTGCGCGCTCCGCGCTCGACCACGGCCGCGGCGGTCTCGTCGCACGAAGATTCGATGCCGAGGATGAGGCCGCGGGGCATAGATTCAGTGTAGTTGGCCGGGAGAGACGAGCGAGAATGGAGACGTCAACGATGGCGAACGCAAATCAGTTCGGGGCTGCGGTGCGGATCGTTGAGACGCTGCGCGCGGCTGGGTACGAGGCGTATCTCGCGGGAGGATGCGTGCGCGATTTGCTGCTGGGGCGCGAGCCGGCGGACTACGACGTGGCGACGAGCGCGACGCCGGAGGTCGTGCTGGAAATGTTTCCGCGAACATTTGCCGTGGGCGCGCACTTTGGCGTGGTCCTGGTGGCTCCCGAGGGGGAAGACGCCGGATTTGTGACGGAGGTGGCAACGTTCCGCTCAGATTTGTCGTATTCGGATGGCCGGCATCCCGACGGCGTGCGCTACACCAAGACCGCCGAGGAGGACGTGAAGCGGCGGGATTTCACGATCAATGGGCTGCTGCTGGATCCGCTGAAAGCCTTCCCTCGGGGGCTAAAGCCCAGCGCTTTGGTGGCCAGTGACGTACGGGCTGAAGCCCGTACCCTTCAACACGAAAACGCCAGTGACGTACGGTCTGAAGCCCGTACCCTTCAACACGAAAACGAAATTCGCGGGGCAGTCCTGGATTATGTCGGCGGGTTGGCGGACCTCGATGCAGGCGTGGTGCGCGCCATTGGGCGGGCGGAGCAGCGGTTCGAGGAAGATCATTTGCGCATGCTGCGCGGCGTGCGGTTTGCGGCGCGGTTCGGGTTCGAGTTGGAAGCAGAGACGAAGCGCGCGATTCGATCGCTCGCTTCGCGCATTCAAGCCGTGAGCCGTGAGCGCGTGCGCGATGAGCTGACCAAGATGTTGACCGAAGGTCGTGCGCGCCGGGCCTTCGAGCTGCTCGACGAAACCGGCCTCCTGAACGAGGTTCTGCCGGAGGTGGCACAGATGAAGGGCGTAGAGCAACCGCCGCAGTTCCATCCCGAGGGCGATGTATGGGTCCACACGCTGATGCTGCTGGAGCAGCTGGAGCCTGGTTGCTCGATGACGCTCGCTTGGGGCGCGCTGCTGCACGACGTGGGCAAGCCGCCAACGTTTCGGCGCGCGCCAGACCGGATTCGCTTTGACCGGCACGTGGAGGTGGGCGTGGCCATGGGCGCGGAGATTTGCCGGCGGTTTCGATTCTCAAATGAGGAGACGCGGCAAGTGCTGGCGCTGATCGAGAATCACATGCGGTTCATGGATGCGCAGCGCATGAAGGAATCGACGCTGAAGCGGTTCTTCAGGCTGGAGCGGTTTGAGGAGCACCTGGCTCTGCACCGCATGGATTGCCTCGCCGGCAGCGGCTACCTGGAGCATTGGGAGTTTGTGCGCGATCGCTGGCAGGCGACGCCTGAGGAGGCGGTAAGACCGCAACCGCTCATCACCGGGCGTGAGCTGATTGCGGCGGGGTACGCGCCTGGAGCGCGGTTCCGCGAGATGCTCCAGGCGGCCGAGGATGCGCAATTGGAGGGAGCGGTTGCGACAGCAGAAGAAGCGTTACAACTCGTGCGAAAACGATTCCCGCTGGAAAGCGGAGAGCAGAGACAATCGAACAGCTAGAGGGCCCCTCCCGGGCGTTATTTCACGCCGCGATAAATCTCCGATCCCGCGAGTAAATAAGCCCCCACGCCATACACATAGCTCGTTGTCTCAGTGAACGCGCCGGGTGCAGCGCCGACAGGCTGAATGCTGCCGAGACGTCCGTCGGCATAGATGTGCGTGAGCATGCCTGCCCATGCGCGTTGCACCGCGGGCCAGTAAACGGCGCGCGGAAGAATGCCTTCGTTGACGCCCCAGGCCATGGCGTAGGCGATGAACGCGCTACCAGATATTTCAGGCAGCGGATAGGCGCCGGGATCGAGGAGGCCGGGACGCCAGAGGCCGTCTTTTCCCTGGATGGAGAGCATCTCCGCTGCCATTTCTTTGAGCAGCGCGACATATTTGGGGCGAAGCGGGGAATCCGCGGGAAGCCGCATGAGGACGCGCACGATCCCGCCCATCACCCAGCCGTTGCCGCGCGACCAGAAGAGCGGCTCGCCGTTTTTCTCGTGCTGGTCGAGATACGAAGCGTCGCGGAAGTAGAGATGCTTGGAGTGGTCGTAGAGCAGGTTGGTCGTGATGTCCCACTCGTGATCCATGAATTCGAGGTATTTCTTGTCGCCTGTAGCAGCGGCCATATCGGCGTAAACCGGCGGCGCCATGAAGAGCGCGTCGCACCACCACCAGAGCGGGCGCTTCGGATCGGTGGGGTCGGGCGCGGCTATCTCTGTGTCGAGGCGCGCGCGCATCGCGTCGATCATCCTGGGAACTTTGTGGAGGAAGTACTGCTCCACGTACATCTGGCCGACGGCCTGATCGTCGGCGTGCATCACGCGCCAGCCCGGCTGCCAGTTCAGCTGCTCGCCAACGCGCAGCATGGCCTGCTTGTACTTGTCGCCCGCGACTGAGTCTGGAACGGCCATGAATCCTGTGTAAAGCGCCGCCCAGGTCCAGTCGCTCTGCGGTCCCGCAGGCATGCGGTCCAGTTGCCAATCGGCGACGAGCTTCAAGGCATTGGCGAGATCACGCCGCGTGAGTCTGGGGGAAAGGTGCGCGAGCGGCCCTGGCGCGGTGAGAGTGTCGCCGGGAGGCGCGACGGGAGCGTGCTTCGGTTCGGTATCCTGCGCGACCGCGGCGGTCCCGAGAACGGCGAAGAGAGCAGCGAGTGAGAGAGTGACGTGGGAGGGAATGCGAGTGGCGTGCGAGCAGGACGGGCGAGCGTGCATTGAAAGCTCCGAAGGTTCTCGAACGATGGTCCCGAACGATTGTAGGACCCGAAGGCGGCGACCGTCATTGCGGCGTCAGTGAGAAGGTCTGCATACTCTGCATGATCGCGCAGCGGCCGAGCTAGAACCGCATGCGCAAGCCGAATTCGATCTGGCGCTCGCGGTAGAAATCGGTGGCGTTGATGTCGATAGGGCGCCCGAAGGCCGCAATGGGAGTTCCTAAGCCGGTGATAGCGCTGGTTCCGCAACTCGCGCCGCCGATGGTGTTGATGGTGAGGTAGCAGAGCGTGGGGAATGTGCCGGAAGCGCCGCTGTTCTCAATTGAATAGCCGTTTGTCTCGATCCGGGTGACGTTCTGGTGATTGAACAGGTTGAAGCTCTCGGCGATGAACTCCAATTCCCGGCGCTCTCCGAGATCGATGCGACGCGCGAGACGGATGTCGGCCTTCCAGGCGTCGGGATAGCGAAACGTGTTGCGGCCGATGTTGTAGGCGCGGCCGTCGCTTCCCACTCCGTAGACGCGATTGTCCCCGCCTGATCCGTTCATGCCCGGCCCGAGCGCGGCAATGGCGCTGCCCGACGTGTCAAACTTCTCGGGAAGGGAGCCGGAGGTGCGCATGCTATAGGGCAAGCCGCTGCGGAAGTGACCGATGCCGGAGAGCATCCATCCGTTGGCGAAGCGGCCCGCGAGACCGCGCAGCTTCCACGGCGCGCTGTAGATGGCCGTGACCGAAGCGGAGTGGCGGATGTCGAGGTTGCCTGCACCGTACTCGAGAGCCAAACTGGCCGGGTCGAGCACATCGCTGCCTGCAACCAGCGTCGTCTCGTTGGGATTCCAGTCGGCGGCGTGCGCGTAAGTGTAGTTGGCGTGAAAGCTGAGGCCGCGGCTGCCGTAGCGCGCGATCCTGACGATGGCGGCTTCGTATGTGGAGTTGGCTCGGCTCGTGATCTGGGTGATCTGCTGGTAGTCGCCGTAGCTCCGCCCGCACTGACTGCCGGGATTCATCGGCGCGCCTGCGGGACACTCGGCAAAAGGCCATGTTGCGTAGAAGGGCACAGTGATCTGCGAGGCCTTGATCGGCCCCGAGCCGGTGGGGTCTTTCACGCTGTAAGTGATGGTGCTGGGATTGACTGCGGGATTGAAGTTGGTGTCAATCGAGATGGGCAGGCGGCGGCCCAGGCTGAGCATGGCGCCCGCCGTCAACTCCACGCGGCCGGGCAACATTTGCTCGACGGTGGCGATGGCCTGATGAACTTCAGGTGTATGGAAACGGGGCGCGAAGCCGACCGCGCCGGGCGCCACAAAGCTGGTAGGTTCGCCCACCGGCACATAAGGAAATGGCGGCGCGCCGCCGGTGCAGTGCAGGCAATTGTCGGATGGGCGCATGAAGAAGCTCAAATCGCCCTTGAGCGAGCCGGTCTGGGTGAGCGCGGTCTCGATTGTGGCGTTCTCAGTGCGGCCGTAGTACACGCCGTAGCCGAGGCGCAGGACGGGCCAGCGGCTGCGAACTTCTCCGACGGCGAGGCTAAAGCGCGGACCCCAGTTGTTGCCGAGGCTGGGGAGATTGGCCGAGAGCGGTGGCACCGGATTGGCCTGGGTGGGGCTGGTGAGCTCCAGATTTGCTAGAGAGGCGATCGGCGGCGGCATCTGCTCGCGCTCCCAGCGCAGGCCGAAAGAGAAAACGGCGAGCCGGTTCAACTGCCACTGCGCGGTGGCGTAACCGGCCCAGTCATTGGTGCTCAGGCGCCAGTCAGTGGGGCCCATGGTTTGCGAAAACCAGGAGTAGCAGGGCTGGCTGCCCCATTTGGTACTGGTGCTGCCGCAATTGTGCGGATTGCGGGGATCGAGCGCGTCGCCGTATCCGAATTTCTGAAACGCGAGTGCGTCAGAGATGAAGCTGGCCACGGTGGAGTAGGAGTACGTGCCGGTTTGATTGCGCAATTGCGTAACGGCGTCGGCGTTGTGGTCGAGCTCGAAACCGGCCCTCACCAGCAGCTTGTTGTGGGCCCAGTCGAGCATTTGCTGGGCGTGGTAGAGGCGCTCGTCGGGGTAGCTGCCCTGGCCGAAGCGCGAGGGATTGCCGATGGTGAATCCGTAGCGCGAGTCAACCACGATCTGCGGCAACTGGTTCCAGGAGTTGCCGCCGAGGAATGCCTGCTCGAAGGCCGATGGCGCGGCGGGGCGCGCGCTGAGGATGGCGCGTCCCGCTGAGGCTTGTGTAACGGAAAGCAGGTTGGGCGAGAGATACGCCTCCCAGCGCGCCAGCAGCCACTGCTGGCTTGCTTTGCTTTGGCCGTAACTGTGCGATCCGTAGGTTTCTGAAACGCGGGTCAGGCCGCCGCCGGGAGCATTTGAATCGGCGCCGATGCCTTCGAGCGTGAAGTGGTGGCGCTCGGCAGCCTGCCAATCGATGCGGCCGAAAAACGTGAATTGAGTGGAGCTGCGCTGTGCTGGACCCAGAAGCGCGGCCAACTGCACAAGGCCTGCAGGAGCATAGTCCGACGAACCGACGCCGAGGTAGTCGTTCCACGCTTGGTTCTCGCTTTCGCCGAGCTGCGCGCTCAGCAGTGCGACGGAGGCGCTGGTGGGCTCGGGCGCAGTGAAGAACTCCGTGGGATTGCGCACGGTGGAGAGGCCGGGATCGTTGCGGCGGTAGCTATCGAGCGCGCCGAACCAGAAGAGCTTGTCGCGGCGGATGTCGCTGCCGGCGCCGAGTCCCCAAACGATCTCGTGATCGGGAGGGGTGAATGGGATGGCGGCGAACGCGGGCGCGGTTGCGGAGCCGGTGTTTTGGACCCATTGGGTGAACGGATTCCGCGCGCCCCAGGTGTTCTGGCGGTCGAAGACGAAGCCATTGCCGTGGAGCGCGTTGGTGCCGCTTTCGGTGCGGATGGCGGTGCGGCCGCCGGCGGAGCGCATGGCCTCAGCTTCGACATTGCCCGCGGCTGCGGTCACTTCGCGAATGGCAGCTTCACTGACCCCGAGGCCACGGCCACCGCTCCAGGAGCGATTCGTGGGGTTGGACTGGCCTCCGTCGGAATCGACGGGATTGGAAGCGTGCGAGGCGGCGCCGGCGGCAGTGCCGAAGGCGAGGCGCGTGCTTGCGCCGTCCACTGTGATTTCGGCGGGCTCCTGCGAGGCGCGGAAGGACGCTTGCGATGAGCCGGTGCCGGAGCCGGCGGCGGGCGTATCGAGCAGGAAGTCCTGCCAGCGGCGGCCGCTCGCGGGCAGGGCCTGGAGTTCCGTCGCAGTGACGGTGGTGTTTACGGCGGCTGCGACAGGGTCGGGGGACTGCGTCGCAGACGCGCCTGGGGCCGCTGGAGACGGATTGAGCAATGCCGCTTCGAGTCCTGCGGCCGGCAGTGCGCCGGCCAGGGAAGGCGCCGCGGCGGGTTTGAGCGGGAACGGGCGGATAGGTGCGAGGGTGAGCGCAAGCTGCATGGGCGCGGATTGGGTTTGAAGCGTGGGGAGCCCCGGACGCTCAGACGCTTGGATTGCCGGTTGTGCGGGCGGCGGTACGGATGGAGCGCCGGTTATATGGGGCGAAATGGGAGATGGGGTTGCGGCGGGAACGGCAACAGGGCTGGCGGGAAGGGTTGCGATGGGCCGTGCAACCTGCATGGGTGCCACGGGCAACGCCGAAGTTCCGGCTGGATTCGCGGCCCTCAAACTGCCTGAGGGCATTAGATGTGGAGGTTCGATTGCAATGAATGCGACGAGCTCGGGATTAGACGTGCTCAAGGCCGCACGCGACGCCTGGCGCAGGGCGTTCGGAGTGACGGCTGGTGCGCTCGGCGCAAAGGACGGGGTTGATGCGGTTGGCGCCGAGGCGAGCCACGGCGCGGTCGCAGCGGCGGGGAGAGGAGGAGCGATGTGAACTGGCGCCGCGGCTTGAAGCATTGCGGGCGCGGCGGGCTCGAAGTGCATGGCGGCCTGCACGCGAGACTCGCTGCCGCCGTTGACGAAAATCCCGTCGAGTCGTCCGTGGCCGAACTGGGCTGCGTCGGCGTCGAGCGTGTACTCTCCGGCATCGAGAGAGGTGAAGCGGAACACGCCGTTCTTTGTGGTAGTCGCACGAATCTCGGTGCCCGTGGTCTGGTTACGCAGAACAATCGAGACGCCGGCGAGCGGAGACGAATGCAGATCGGTAAGGCGGCCGCTTAGGGAGCCTGATCGTGGCGATTGAATCTGGACAGTGTGCACCGGAAGGGGCCCAGCGGACTCGGGTTGGGCGGATAAAACCGCGCAGGCGCACAGGCAAAGTGCGCCAGACCCCAGCCGCCAAAACCAGTTCCGCTTTGCTTCTGCCATTGCCAGCCATGCCCGGGCAGATGCTGGGAGAAAAGGAGAGAGGCTGCCGTTCCGCTCTAACGGCGGTTTCGGCAAGGCTGGGGCGAAGGAGAGACTTTTCGCCGCCCCGGATGGCTCTAAATGAAGATTGGAAGCGATTCTATGCCTTGGCGGCGCGGCTGAAAAGTAGCGTGCATCACAATTGTGTGTTTTTTCGGCGCCCGAATCGGCCATTGAGCTTGCGTTGAGGCGGCGCGCGAGCGCCACGGGGTGGCGCAGAACGGCTGCGGCCGTGCGCATGCGGGCAGAACAGTTCGATAGACTGAAAAGACGGCGCTTAACTGCGACTATGCGCAGAGCGCGGGTTCGCAACAGCGGGCCGGCAGAATCCATGTTTGACAAAATGCATGTTCATTGATGAAGCCAAAATTCGCGTGAAGGCCGGCGACGGCGGCAACGGCTGCATGGCCTTCCGGCGCGAGAAGTTTGTGCCGCGCGGAGGCCCTTCGGGCGGCGACGGCGGGCGCGGCGGCGACGTCGTCATGGAGTCGAGCCAGCGCCATAACACGCTGATTCATTTCCGCTACAACCCTGAGCACAAAGCGCAGCGCGGCGAGCACGGCATGGGCTCGAACTGCACGGGGCTGGATGGACGGTCGATCGTCTTGCAGGTGCCGGTGGGCACGTCGCTCTACGACGCCGAGACGGGCGAGTTGGTGCACGACTTTCAGGAGCCGGACGAACGCATCGTCATTGCCAAGGGCGGCCGCGGCGGGCGCGGCAACCAGCACTTCGCGACCAGTACGCACCAGGCGCCGCGTGAGCACGAGCTGGGGCGACCCGGCGAGGAGCGCAGTTACCGGCTGGAGCTGAAGCTGCTGGCCGACGTGGGATTGGTCGGCCTGCCCAACGCGGGCAAGTCCACGCTGATTTCGCGCATCTCGGCGGCGCGGCCGAAGATTGCGGATTATCCCTTCACAACGCTCGAGCCGAACCTGGGCGTGGTCACCGTGGGTGAGGAACCGGATCTGGAATCCTTTGTGGTGGCCGATATGCCGGGGTTGATCGAGGGCGCGCACCTTGGATCGGGGTTGGGCGTTCAGTTTCTTCGACACATCGAGCGCACGCGGCTGCTGGTTCACTTGGTGGACGTGTCGGACGCATCGGGAAGGCCCGATCCGGTGGAAGATTTCAAGGTGATCAACAACGAGTTGGCCAGCTTTAGCTCGAAAGGGCAGGGAGCCGAAGAGCATCCTCTGGCCGAGAAGCCGATGATCGTTGTGGCGACAAAGATCGACGCGGCGAATCCCGAAAAGCTGAAGAAGCTGGCAGCGCATGCCAGGCGCCGGAAGCTCGAGTTCCACGCCGTGTCGGCGGTGACGGGCGAGGGGATCGAGGAGCTGAAGTGGGCGCTGGCGAGGCGCGTGAGGGCCGGCGAGGAAAGCTGAGTCAGGCGATCTCCACTGAGACGATTGGTATCAAACCCTGGCTTGCCAATCGGGCAAACCAAGATGTGCTGAAGCGGGATCGAAAAAACTGTTCGCAAACTGAACAGGCGCTCACTGGGAATTCACATTCGATCGCGCAAACGGCAATTACGAGCCAAAGACGGCTTTTTCTCGCAATGCTTGGCAGCGTTGCAGTGTGGGTGTGCATCGTACTCCACACGGGCAGTCACCAAGCGAACGCCACTCCCCGGCTAATTTCGACCTCAGGAGCGAATCCCAATGCGATCCTTAAAACGAAATATGATCGATACTTCCATCCTTAGCGCCCTCGTGCTTGCGTTCGCTCTCGCCTGGGGAAGTCCGTTTGTCAGCGGAGGGAGCGCGCGCGCCCAGGACCAGGCACAGCCGCAACAGCAAACCGACCAGAACCAGAACAAGACGGGAACCTTTACCGGAATGATCGTGAAGAACGGTGAGCAATATGTTCTTCGCGACTCTTCAGGAATGGTTTACGGGCTTGACGACTCGGAGCGCGCCAGGCCGTACGAAGGCAAGACAGTGAAGGTGACGGGCGAGCTGGACGAGCAGGCCAAGGTGATCCACGTGGAAAGTATTGTGAGCGCTGAAGGCTGAGCGAGCAAGTGCGGCCGGCTCATGCGGCGAGAGATCTAAATACAGCAAGCGGCCATAGAAACGTAGAGGAAAGGTTCGTGACCGTCGGGGCGGAGAAGAGCCTTTGTGCGCCGTCTCCGCCCGGCGGCAGAGCGCTCGTTTTATGTTGTCTGGGCTGATCTCTTGCCGTGCGCCTGCCACAATGCTTCCATCTGCTCGAGCGTACGGCCCTTGGTTTCCGGCACCGTTAAAGCCATAAACAAGGCGGCGAGAATGCCCATTACGCCGTAAATCCAATAGGCGAACCCATGCTTGAAATGGTCCACCAGCCAGGGACTCTTATCGAGGATGGGGAACGTCCAACTGACGAGATAATTGGCGATCCACTGCATGGCTACAGCCAGCGCCATGGCCTTGCCGCGAATCTGGTTGGGAAAGATCTCGCTCAAAAGCACCCAGGTGACCGGCCCCCAGGAAACGGCAAAGCCGGCGGTATAAACCAGCATGCAAACCAGCGCAACCATGCCCTTTCCGCCGAGCCAGAAGTCCGTGCCCAGGGAAATCATGCTCACCGCCATGACGAGCGCGCCGATGATCTGCAGCGGCCTGCGGCCAAAGTGATCCACAGTGACAATGGCAACCACGGTGAACGTTAGATTGACCGCGCCCACAATGATGGTCTGGAACAGCGAGGCGTTGGTGGTCAGGCCCATGCCCTTGAAAATGTCGGTCGCGTAATAGAGCACCACGTTGATGCCGACGAATTGCTGGAATACCGACAGCATGACGCCGATGAAAATGACCAGCGCGCCGAAGGAAAGCAATTTGCCGGAGTGATGCTCACTGAGCGAGGCGCGGATTTCAGAGAGCTCCTTTTCGCCTTCCTCCGGCGCCGTTACCAGTTTGGCCAGCACCGCGCGGGCGCCGCTCTCGTTGCCTTTCAGCATGAGGTAACGCGGAGTTTCGGGCACAAGGAACAGGAGGATAAGAAAAAGGCCCGCGGGAATGGCGCCGGAAAGAAACATGTAGCGCCAGCCGATGGAATTGAGCCAGATATCGCCGCTGCCCTCTTTTGAGATTCCAAAGTTCACGAAGTAAATCACCAGCATGCCGAAGATGATGGCGAACTGGTTCCACGCCACCAGGTTTCCGCGGACTTTGGGTGGCGCGATTTCGGCGATATACATCGGCGACAGCATCGACGCCAATCCCACGCCGATGCCGCCAAGGATGCGATAGAAGACGAAATTCCACATATAGCCGGGTCCGCCGTGGCCGATGGGAGCAAAAGGAAACTCAGGCGCCGAGGCGCCCAGGGCTGAAACAAGGAACAGCATGGCGGCGATGATCAACCCGCGCTTGCGGCCGACGTTGGTCGAGACCCAGCCGCCAACCAGACCCCCGATAATGCATCCGATGAGCGCGCTCGAAACCACAAAGCCCAGCAGCGAATTCGCCGCGTTGGCCTGGACAGCGTTCGTCAAATCGCTGAATCGAGGATTGATGAAATAGACCCTCAAACTGTCGACGGCGCCATTTATCACCGCCGTGTCATATCCAAAAAGCAGCCCGCCCAGCGTGGCGATCATGGTGAGCAAAACAACATACGGATTGATTCGTGACATGGTGTCCTTTGCGTAAACGGAATTCGGTCAGCGTCTTCCTGCGCGTTGGCCGATGAAAAATTGCCTGCATCGCCTGCATTCCGGCAAGCCTCAACCATTGTACGGGTGTACGGGCAGTGACCGGCGCGGCGGGTCCCGTTCTTCCTCGCATTGGCGCGGGGAGGAACGCTCGCCACTGGAACGATCCGGGGCCAAATACGCGCAGAGCAAGAATGAGCGATTGAACGGAGTGGCGATCCCTGCGTCTATTTTGAATGTGGGGCGTTGGCCGAGGATGAGTCTCGTGGAACGCCCCGCGAACGCGAGAGCACGGACAAGTTAAAGATAGAAAAGAGAAACACTTGGATGTATTGTCGCTTGCAAAGTCTCCCGTTCGGGCAGTGAGAACGAGCCCTAAAACACAGTGTGAACAGGCCCTAGCACTTCGGATGGGGGTTCTTGAATACAAGCTCGATCGGCAGCCAGTCTGACAGGCGCTTGGCGTTCACCTGGTCTGAAGTGGCGTTGAGGGGGATCGACGACCTGGTCAGGGCAACTGAAATCTTGACCTTTCCCTTTACGCAGTAAGCAGCGAGCATGTTCGCAAGGTCCGCGCTTGCCTTGTCCACATAGTCGGCAGGCAGGGCTCCGTCGGAGCCCGGAATATCCACCGCTCCCATCACCATCTGGTCCATCACCGGCCCCTGGCTCTTCGCTGCGGAGGGGTCGAATTGCACCACGAGGTCGGCTCTTGTCTCCAATGCGTCAGGATTTGCCGTGTACTTGATGGGCGGAATGGTGAGGCCCGCCGGGTTCGGCTTGGTGGGCGGCGCGCCAAATGCGAGATGGTAGGGAGCGCCCTTCCACTTGGGCTGAAGAGGAACGTTGGATGTACTCTGGTTTCCGCACCCTGCCAGGAGCACCAACGCCCCGGTCAATACGATGATGGCTTTTCTCACGTCATCCTCCTCGTGCTTATAAGACGACGCGACAGAATACCACCGGAAGGGCTGCGAGTCAGCAGGTCAGCGAGTCGGCAGGTCAGCGAGTCAGCAAAACCCGCCCAAACGGAGTCAGGGTGGGCGCCCGCTGAGAAGCAACCGCAGATTCTTCGACTCATCGCGCTGTGCGCGATTCGCTCAGAATGACACGACAATTTGGTGAGGTGAAGAATGGGGTATCCCATGTCTCAAAATCGCGACGTGGGGCCCCCGGCAACGATTGCGGGAAGCGCAGATTCTTAGTGGTTGGGCCCGGGATAGGTTTGAAGCGGTTGGGAATGGCTCCGGCAAAGGCGCAAAACAGGAGGCGCGGCGCGGGTGGGACCCATCGATTTCTTACGCCCCTGAAGGGGCTGGCGTTTTGTTTCTTGGGCTTGTCTCCCCAGGCTTGCGCCATGGGGCTACGGTCTGCCGCCTGCGTTGCGGGCTGGATTACAGCGAAACCGCCAGTCATCGAGTTCGCAAGGCGGCGGAGGTTGCATTCGGCGATGGTGGTTCCCGGGTCCGAGAGTCCGGACCCGGGGCACCCCTTGTCGTAGTGGATTTGCTTCCTCAAGACCCGGGCCACCCGCCGAAGTTTTCTAGGGAATTTATACGAGCGGTTGGGGTTCTGGTTTCCCAGGTACGAGATTCCAGACTTGGGTGCCGAATCATCTCGCCCATGAAGGCATGCTCTTGGGGTAATCGGAGTGATACGCTTTGCCGGTGCTGTCCTCAGCCATCGCCCTGATTTTGCTCCAATGTTCCTTATATTGCGCCATTTGATCATAATTAACGATGAAAGCAGCCGGCTTATCGCCTTCTCCGAGCCGCGCTCCGCTTATCGAATCGTTTAGAACGAGGTGCCCCTGCCTGCATTTCGTTTCGGGGGCTATTTCTAGGGCGACGATGCCAAGATAGACCGGCCGCCTTCCAACGTTAGTCACCTTGACGAGACCCATTAGGCGCCCGCTTTGCGTTTCGGTCATGTCCCACTTAAGCAAGACTTTCAACTTGGGATCGTCGCGAAGGTACGTCATTACCGAAACAGCCAAGCCGGCACTTCCGAGAATGGCGCCGCTGATACCGGTTGCAAGAGAGACCACTTGCGTAGCGTCTATAAGCATTTGGTGCTCCTTCTTTTCAAAAGCGCCAGAAGAGTAACACGGCAGCCGAATTCCTCCCTCCGAGGGGAACCGAGAGGGTAATCGGGGGTCCCAGGTCCGAGAATCCGAGGGTGGGGCACTCGTCAATCCCCAGCCTTGTCTTCTATGGCTGCGGTGCGTGAGCTACAAACCACTCTTCCGCCCTGTCCTGGACGTTGGAAACTTCAGCAGGCGACAGCTTCTTTCTAGCATTATTGCGATCCATTGCAAACTTCTCTTGCATATCTACTGGTATATGAGCAGCAGCTAATGTCAGCCAAAAATAGGCTTCCGTGTAGCTCTGAGTCACACCTAGACCAAGGTCGTATAGCGAGCTGAGCCTATATTCTGCAAACGCATTAGCCTTCTCCGCTGCCTTGCGATACCATGCGGCGGCTTGAGCGTAGTTTTGTGGTACGCCCTGGCCATCGTGATAAAGTGCGCCAATGCAAAATTGGGCGAGGGCGTCGCCCTGCTCGGCTGCCTTCCGATACCAGATCGCAGCTAATGCGAAGTCCTGCAGCACGCCACGGCCAAATTGATAGAGTGTGCCGAGGTTGTATTGTGCCTTGGCGAAGCCCTGCTCGGCTGCCTTGCGATACCATTCAGCCGCCTCTGCGAAGTCTTGTGAAAAACCCAACAATCCACACTCGTAGTTCCTGCCGAGATTGGTCTGTGCCTGCGCATCGCCGTTCGCAACTTCCGGTCTGAGTGAGGCGGTGCGAGTTGAGGTTGTCGGGTCTGTCGATTGTGCCGACGCACGGAAGGAGCGGAGCGCAAGGTCAGCTAGGCGGTCCCAAAATCGTGTCTTCATTTTCGTTCCCTCAGCAACCTGCCAGGAGTACCCAACCCCTCTTGATTACCCGTGTCTCCGTCCGTGCTCTACCCTACCGGAACGCTGCCCGTATCCCCCCGCTTGGGAGGCGTCTTAGGTATAACATCCAGGAAGTTCTTGCACACCGTGCATTGCGGGAAAATACCGGTAATCGGCGGCAGGACATGGATCAACTCTCCGCTGTGGTCCCAGCACGTCAGGCAACGAGGGTTTGGGTCGCCTTCAATGTACAAATACCCACCATTGACGAAGAGTTTTGCCTTCAGGTCCTCTAGTCCCCTCATCCTTAGGATCTGTCTCTCAAGTTCTCCCACTCGTTTTTGAAGATCAAGGTTTGACTTGCTGAGTTCCATTGCCTGTACATTGGCATCGGCTACTGCCTTGAGTAAGTCGGGGTTCGCAATCTTTGTCGCCAGCTTTGTAATTCCCAGAATAGATTCCAACAAGCTCATCTCGCTCTCCCTTGAATAAGGCCCGTCTGCGGTTGACTCCGCAAAGGGCCTCCGCGTGCCGCCTCCGTGCGCCTTCATTGTGGCGCGTGAAAGGATTGAACACCCCACAGGGGTCTATTCTTCCTCTTCGTCGACAGGGCGTTTGGCGTTGGCGAGGATTTTTTCGGCGACGAGTTGCGGGACGATGTCGTAGTGGTCCACTTCCATGCGGTAGCTGCCTTTGCCCTGCGTCATGGAGGTGAGCTGCGTGCCGTAGGTGAGCATTTCGGACATGGGCACCTCGGCATTGATGACCGTGGTGCGGCCCTTTGAGTCCATGCCCTGCACGCGGCCGCGGCGCGAGTTCAGGTCGCCCATGAGCGTGCCTGCAAACTCGTCGGGCGCCTCGATGGCCACCTTCATGATGGGCTCGAGGAGACAAGGCTTGGCCTGCTCCATGGCCTTTCTAAACGCAATTCGCCCGGCGGTCTTGAAGCTGAGCTCGTTGGAGTCGACTTCGTGGTAGCTGCCGTCGTAGAGGATCACCCTGAAGTCCACGACGGGATAGCCGGCGAGGAATCCGCGCGCAGCCGACTCCACAATACCCTTTTCGACGGCGGGAATGAAGCCCCTGGGAATGGATCCACCGAAGATGTCGTTGACGAACTCGAATCCTCCGCCGCGCGGCAGCGGCTCCATCTTGATTTTGCAGTCGCCGAACTGGCCATGGCCGCCGGACTGCTTTTTGTGCCGTCCCTGCGCGTCGGCCTTGCCGCGGATGGTTTCGCGGTAGGGGACCTTGGGCGCCTTGAGCGTGACCTCGGCGTGGTAGCGGCGCTTGAGGCGGCTGACGATGGCCTCGATGTGCGGCTGGCCGGCGCCGGCGATGAGGAACTCGTTGGTCTGCGGATCGCGGAAGAAGCGGATGAGCAGATCTTCTTCCATGAGCTTGTGGATGGCGGGCGCCAGCTTGTCTTCGTCGGCGCGCGATTTGGGCTCGATGGCGTAGGTCATGGCGGGTTCGGGCGTGCCGGCGAGTGCGATCTGGATGTCGCCGCCTTTCTGGCCGAGGGTGTCGCCGGTGAGCGTGTCGCGGAGCTTGGCCACGGCGCCCAGGTCGCCTGCGTGAAGCTCGGGGACTTCGACGGCCTTGCGGCCCTGCATGATGCTGAGGTGCGATAGCTTTTCCTGGCCGCGGCGCGTGTAGTTCTCGAGAGTGGCATCGTTCTTGATGACGCCGCTGATGACCTTGAAGAAGCTGATGCGGCCGGCGAACGGGTCAGACATGGTCTTGAAGACCACAACCGCGGCAGGCTCGGCGTCGGCGATCTTGCGCGTGGGCGCCGCGGCATCGGGCGCTGAGGGCTGACCGGCGATGGGTGCGCGCTCGGCGGGAGAAGGCGTGTAGGCCTTGATGAAGTCGAGAAGATGATCGAGGGCCATGTTGGAGAGGCCGCTCGAGAAGAGCACCGGGAAGATGCGATCTTCGCGAATGGCTTCGTGGAGCGCGGCGATGAGGTGGTCTTCGGGGATGGTGCCCTTCTCGAAGTACTCTTCCATCAGCTCGTCTTTGCCTTCGGCGACCAGTTCGACCAGGGCTTCATGGCGGGCCTTGGCATCGGCCGCGAGCGCGGCAGGGATTTCGGCGGAGACTTTGCCCCGGCCATCGCCGCCGGGCGTGTAGGTGTAAGCCTCCATGGTGACGAGATCGACGACCCCGTGAAAGCCGTTGGCGTCGGAGATGGGCAACTGGACAGGAACACAGTTGCGCCCCCAGCGATCGTGGATATCGTCGATAAGCGCGCTCAGGCCGCCCCCGCCGCCGGCTTTGGGGTGGTCCATTTGATTCACGAGGACGATGCGCGGGACGTTGGCTTCTTCAGCGTAGCGCCACACGCGCTCGGTGACGGGCTCCACGCCCGATTGGGCGTTGATGACAACGATGGCGGATTCGACGGGAAAGAGAGCGGCGCGGGCCTCGTGGGTGAACATGTGGAAGCCGGGCGTATCGACGAGATTGATCTTGACGCCCCCCCACTCGGCAAAGGCGACGGCGTTCTGCATGGTCACGCCGCGCGCGACTTCTTCTTCGTCGTAGGCGGTAACGGCCGAGCCGTCTTCAACGCGGCCCTGCGTGGGAGTCATTTTCGCGGCATGCAGCAGAGCGGCAATGAGGGTGGTTTTGCCGCTGTGTGCATGCCCCACTACAGCGACGTTTCGGATCTCACTTCCCTGGTACGTCTTCATTTGCTTCTCCTTGAAAAGGCTTGCTTTGAGCGGAGTTTACGCGCGGAAAACGGTGTCCGACGCGGGCCTTATTCTCGAAAGACGGATGCTATCACAGCGAGAGTGTGAACGTCCTGTGACTGGAAGTACAGGGAACAGAGAACAGAGATCAGAGATCAGGGATCAGAGGTCAGAAGAGTAGGGAGCGGCGAACGGGGCAGGGAGCAGAGATCAAGGAATTGTGCGGCGGCGGAGGTGGGCACGGAAGCGCCAGGCGTAGATGCCGAGGTTGAAGGCGCAGACTGCGACACCGATGACGGTAATGAGCCAACCGGAAATGTTGGGGTAGATGATGGAGTCGAGAGTGTGGGCGAGGAAGCTGCCCTGAAATGAGGCCAGGCCGGCGCGAGCTTCAAAATACTGCTCGGCGAGAGTGAGCGGGCAGGGCCAGGGGCCGGCTTCCACGGCGATGCCCCACAGCAGCGAGAGAATGTGGAGGGTGGTCCAGACGGGGCGGCCGCGGGTAAAGAGCGCGCCGAAGATGACGAAGGCGATCCAAAGCAGATGGAGGAGCAGAACGACAATGGCGGCCGTGATCACGATGCGGACGACCTTTTATTTATCATCGTAAGGCGGTTCGGATTCGAGCACGCGCGACGGGAGAGGAATTGTGACGAAGATACGGTTTCATGCTTATGTAGTCGCAGCGGGAATCTTGTTGTGGGTTGCGTGTGGGGCAGCGGCGCAGGTAGCGGCAGGCGGAGCGGGGCAGGCTCCTGCGAGCGCCGCGCCGCCGGCGCCGGCGTTCAGGATGCCACCTCCGCACCAGAACGCGCCGCTCGGGAACATCGAGCGCTTCGCGGGCGACGGGCAAGGCGCGTACAAGACCGGCCACTATCGCGACCTGTTTGCCGAGCAGGGACACTCGCCGGCCGAAACGCGCGCCAAGATCGACAAGGCGTTCCAGCAACTGTTCCACGGCGACGGGCAGGAAGAGCGGATCTACTTTGAAACTGGAGCCAATGAAAACGGGCCGCTGGCCTACGTCACCGACTGGGCCAACAACGACGCGCGCACCGAGGGCATGAGCTACGGCATGATCATCTGCGTAGAACTCAACAAGAAGCGCGAGTTCGACGCCATCTGGAACTGGGCGCACACCTATATGTTGATCACCGACCCGAAGGATCCGTCAGTGGGGTACTTTGCGTGGTCGATGAACACCGATGGAACGCCGCGCTCCACGGGCGCAGCGCCGGACGGAGAAGAGTACTTCACCATGGCGCTCTACTTTGCCGCGCATCGCTGGGGCAACGGCAAAGGCATCTACAACTACCAGGCCGAGGCGGACACGATTCTGCGCGAGATACGGCATCATCCGGTGCTCACGGGAACGGGGCCGTTCCGCATCCATCCTGAAGACTCGCCGTTCATCCAGCCCGATCATCCATGGCCGAGCCCGAACACTCACAGGATGGAAGCCGAGGCGAAGGCCGCTGGAAGAACGATGCCGATGTTCCGGTTCCCGCGCGGGCCGCGCCAGGAAACCATTGGGCCGATGGTCGACGAGGACCACAACATGATCAAGTTCGTGCCCGACTCGCCCGGGGGCACGACGGATATGTCGTATCATCTGCCGGCGTTCTATGAACTGTGGGCGCGGTGGGGGCCGGTGGAAGATCGCGCATTCTGGGCCAAGGCGGCGGATGTGAGCCGTGACTTTTTTAGCCGCGTCACGAACCCGGAGACGGGACTGATGCCGGACCGGAGCAACTTTGATGGAACGCCGCTCACCGGCTTCGATGGAAAGCCGGAGCCGTTTGCCGCCGACTCATGGCGCTGCATCAGCAACTGGAGCGTGGACTACTCCTGGTGGCACAAGGACCCCCGCGAAGCCGAGTTGAGCGCGCGGCTGCAAAAGTTCTTTTACGGCCAGGGCGTCGACACGTTTGCGAACCGGTTCACGCTGGACGGGAAGCCGCTCACGGCCACGCACTCGACGGGACTGGCGGCGACGGCGGCCGTAGGCAGCCTGGCCGCGCCCGACGGGCCGCCGGCCAAAGCCTTTGTGGACGCGCTCTGGAACACGCCGGTGCCGTCAGGCGAGCTGAGGTACTACGACGGATTGCTGTATCTGATGAGCATGATGCACGCGAGCGGGAACTTCAGGATCATAGAAAAACCGGCGACTAGCCACTAGGTTCCAGCTGCCGGCTTTTTCCCTGCGGACAACCCCACTTTGGCGGCAAAAACAAAGGCGCCGCGACGGCGGGCGCGCCTCGTTATGGAGCGGCTGGGCCACGCGTCGCTGCGCACGGCCCGGCGCTTGTTTTCGATTATTTGGCCACGATCTTCACCACAGAGACATGGTCGGTTACCGTGAGCGACGTCAAATCGCCTTGCATGGGCTGGTTGAAGGGCGTGGCGTAGCCATTGGAGTCGAACTGGTAGTCAGTCACAGCCTGGTGCGACTTGTCGAGCGTCATGCCGATGTTTTCGGGAGTCACGGCGATCGGTGTCAGCTTTGCCGGGTCCCAACTGCTCTGTTCCAGCCAGAGCACGAGCCAGAACGAACCGTCTTGCTTTTCCAATAGCACGTGATTCAACGTCGAGTCGCCGCCGCTGATGGAGTAATGGAGCGACCCCGGAGCGAACGAGCCGCTCGCCGAGTCGTTGAGAACAGAAAGAAGACTCTTGAGCGCGGTGAAGGCGGGCTTGGGCGACAGGTCGCTGTGCAACAAACCGTAACCGGGCGACGAAACCTCATCGACCAACTCATAAACATAGGTCTTTTTGAGTCCGTGGTTGTAGGCCAGCAGCAGCGTTCGAGGAATGTAAGAAGCCTCGACGCTCTCGGGCAATGTATATGGAGTCGTAGTGGAGGCGTAAGCCAAATATCCGGTCTCGGTGATCAGCGAGGGGACGCCGGGCGCATCGACCGCGGCCTGATCGAGCCACCAGTTGAAGCTGCCATAGCTGTTGCCCTCGGCGTCGAAGTCTCCCCAGCCGGTGCTGCCCGGATTGCGGCCGCCAAAGTAGACGTGCAGATTGTTGACGGTCATCTCCGAGGAGAGATTGCCGGCGGTGATGTAAGAAGATTGCTGCGTGAACGAAGGCCCGAGAAGAGGGACGCCCAGGTTCTGCGCGGCGGTTTCAACCGTCGGCTGGAAGGCGAGCATGTTCAGAATGCCGGTGGTCGAATCGGTGCCGCCGCAGTTTCCGGCCACATCGCACTCGTTGGGCGCCTCCAGAGATTCCATGTCGTGCACTTCGGGAGCAAAGCTCTTGATGGCCTGCGAAGTGGTGGAAGTGTTATAGGGAACCACGTAGTCGCACTTGATTCCGGAGGCCGCCAGCTGCAGGTGGGCCTGAACGATGGGAGAAGACGCCGGCCAGGGATAGTAGCCGTCGCGGATGTGATGAACGCCCAGCGACTGGAGCTCGCTGAGCACCTGGGGAAAATCTGTGTAATAAGGGGTGTCAGTGTAGCTGAGGTGCGTGACCACGCCCACGCTGTCAACAAACGCCGCCGCCCCGGATGCCTGCTCTGACGGAAGCGAGGAACCCGCCGGATTGGATCGCGGCGACTCCGGTGCTGGGGGGAGGGCTGCAAAGCGGTTTGTCCCGCGCAGCCGAGCAGGCCGGTGAGCACCGCTCCGGCGGCGAGGAATACCCAGGGAAACGAACCACCCCGGCGCTGGCTATCTGATGTGGAGTGAGAAGGTTGAGACTTGCCGAACCAAGGCCAACCGCGCCTGGCTGCCGGTAAACAACATGGGGTTTGCACGACGACCTGCTTTAGGGCCGCAAAGGAGTAAAACGGAGACCGAACGTTCCGTTAAGCAGACAAACACTGCTGGCTGACGGAATTGCCCAATGTCTTGCTTTATGGGGATGCGACGACAGTAATACGGCAAAGTGTCGCTGTGAGTGACGAAGATCACTCAAGTTCAACGCGGGGACAGCGGGTTTGGGCGGCGGAAGAGGGAGCGATTGCGCGGCGCGAATACCGCTTACAGGCTGACCGCCGGTCCTAGCTCGCCAATGCTTCTACTACCGCCTTGGGACGGCGAGCGATGACGGTGAGATAGGCGCGGGCGGCGCGGTCGGGGCGGCGGCGGCCTTGCTCCCAATCCTGCAATGCGCGTGGATCCAGGGCGAAACGGCGTGCAAACTCCGCCCGGCTCAGGCCGGTTGCCGCACGAACGGCGCGGACGTCAACATCCGCCACCAATGGAACCTGATGGACGGCGGCAGGTGCGATTCTGCCCTCGGCGATCTCAGCCGCCTCACGCAGGGATTCGATGAGCTCGTTCGAAATATTTTTCCGCTTCATGACCCGACTCTCCTCATTTTTGCCGCCGCCTTAATCCTTGCGACAAACGCTGCGGCCTCCTTCTTCTGCTTAGGCGCGAGATCCGATTGTTCATTCTTGCCATAAAGCAGGAGGGCATAAAGCGGATTCTCCTCGTCAAAGAAGTAATAGATCGCGCGGACTCCGCCTGATTTGCCCCGGCCCTTTGCCGCAAATCGAACTTTGCGAACCCCGCCGGTACCGGGAACGACGTCCCCCGATTCCGGATGGAGCGCGAGGTACAGAATCAAATCTGCGTACTCTTCAACACTGAGCAACTGCTCCGCCCTGCGAGCGAAGGTACTGGTTTCGACGACCGTCAGCAGGGGGACGCTCACGGAACGAGTATGCGGCAATGCCGCACATGTGTCAAGCGGACAGATTCACCTGAATCGATCGCTCTGCGGTCAGACGGCGGCAGCGGCCGGAAGGATGTCTTCCACATCCACCCACTGCGTGGGGTAGTTTCCGGTGTAGCAGGCGGTGCAGTAGCCCACGTGGTGTTCGTCGCGGACGGAGGCGAGCAGGCCTTCGAGCGAGAGATAGGCGAGCGTGTCGGCCTCGATAAACTGGCGAATTCCTTCGACAGAGTGGTTGGCGGCGATGAGCTCGCTTTTAGACGGCGTGTCGACGCCATAAAAGCAGGGTGAGATGGTGGGCGGGCAACTGATGCGGAGATGGACTTCGGTTGCGCCGGCGCCGCGCACCATGCGCACAATCTTCCGGCTTGTCGTCCCGCGGATGATGGAATCGTCAATGAGGATGACGCGCTTGCCGGCCAGCAGATTGTGCACGGGGTTGAGCTTGAGGCGCACGCCGAAGTCGCGAACGCGCTGCTCGGGCTCAATAAAGGTGCGGCCGACGTAGTGATTGCGGATGAGGCCGAAGCGGAAGGGCAGGCCGGCTTCTTCGGCGTAGCCGAGCGCGGCGGTGACCCCGGAGTCGGGTACCGGGACAACCACATCGGCAGGCACGGCGGACTCGCGGGCAAGCTGGCGGCCCATCTGGTCGCGCGACTCCTGCACCCAGCGGCCGAAGATGCGCGAGTCGGGGCGCGCGAAGTAGACGTGCTCGAAGATGCAGCTCGATTGCGGCACGCCGCTCGCATACTGCCGACTGGTGACGCCATCTTCACTCACCATCACCAGCTCGCCGGGAAGGATGTCGCGCACAAATTCGGCGCGCAGCAGATCGAAGGCGCAGGATTCGCTGGCGAAGACGGTGGTTTCGGAGCCGTCAGGCTGCTTCATTCGGCCCATGGAGAGCGGGCGGAAGCCGCGCGGATCGCGAGCGGCGAAGATGCGGTCACGCGTCATCATGACGATGGAGAACGCGCCCTCGACCTGCGAAAGCGAATCGGCAATGGCGTCGACGAGCCTGCCGGCATGGGAGTGGGCGATGAGCTGGACGATGATCTCGGAGTCCGATGTGGTTTGGAAGTACGCACCTTCGCTCTCCAGCCGCGCACGGATGTTCCCAAGGTTGACGAGGTTGCCGTTGTGGGCGATGGCGATGAGGCCCTTGGTCGAGTCGACGCGGATAGGCTGCGCGTTGAGAAGTGCGGAATCGCCCGTCGTCGAGTAGCGCGTGTGACCGATGGCCAGGTGGCCGGGCAGCTTGGCGAGAACGTCGTCGGTAAAGATCTCCGAAACCAGACCCATGCCCTTGATGTTGGCGAGGCGGAGCCCATCGGCGGTGGCGATCCCGGCGGATTCCTGACCGCGGTGCTGCAGCGCGTAGAGGCCGAGATAAGCTTCGCGCGCGGCGTGCGGGTGGCCGTAGATGGCGACGACTCCGCATTCTTCGCGAAGCTTGTCGGTTTCGCGAACAGTGGTCAGTGAACTTTGGTCAGCGATCGGCGGCCTGGCGTGAAGGGATTCGGAAAGATCCGCGACGCCCCTGACCCCCTGGAAGAGCAACCGGCTCATGCGTGGACCTCGTTTTGGAGCTTGGCTTCCAAGGCAGAGGCCCATAGCGGGCGAAGGTCGGCAAGTGGCGCGGAGATAAAGGTCTCGCCGTCGACTTTTATTTCGAGCCGGCTGCCTCCGGTGTTTCCAATGCGCGCGCAGAGGAAGTTGTACTGGGCAGCCATGGCCTCGATTTCGGAAACTTTGCCGTGATCGGCGGTGATGAGCACCGTGGAAGCGGGCTCGGCGAAGAGGCCGAAGAGCGGATGAGCGAGAAGCGACGGATCCTGCTCGACAGTGGCGCCGATGTTTTTCGTGAAAGCGGCCTGCGCCAGAGCGACTGCGATGCCGCCGTCGGAGATGTCGCGCGCGGAGCGAATGAGCTTGCGCCACGCGAGCACGGCCAGCAGATCGTGCAGACTGGCCTCGGCGTCGAGATCGAGCGCGGGCGGCGTGCCCCACGTGGCGCCCAGAATGACTTTGGCGAACTCCGACGAGCCGAACGCAGTCAAGTTCGCTGCGGCTTCTGCATCGGATGCGTCTGCCTCAGCATGGGCGCGGGGCCCGTGCTCCAGATCGGGGAGCGGGTATTGGCTGATAGGCGGAGGATTCAGGGGAACCTTGAGATTCGGATCGGGCTCTTCGCCGCATGCGATCGGCCACAACAGGACGATTGCGTCCTTTTCGCGCTGGAAGTGCGCGGGCACGGCCTTGGTCACGTCGTCGAGGATGCCGACAATGCCGAGCACAGGCGTGGGATAGATGCCTTCGCCGCGCGTCTCGTTGTAAAGCGACACGTTGCCGCCGGTGATAGGCGTCGCGAGAGCGGTGCAGGCTTCAGCGATGCCGTCGATGGCCGCGGAAAGCTGCGCCATGATCTCGGGCTTCTCAGGATTGCCGAAGTTGAGGCAGTTGGTGGCGGCGACGGGTGTTGCGCCGCTCATCGCGACTTTGCGCGCGCATTCGGCCACTGCGTGCATAGCGCCGAGCTTGGGATCGAGCGCACACCAGCGGCCGTTACCGTCTAGCGCCATCGCGAGGCCGCGTTCGTGCCTTCCAGTTCCCTGATCCCTGTTCCCTGTTCCCTTTATTCTCATCACGCCCGCTTCGCCGCCAGGCCCCAGCACTGTGTTCGTCTGCACCATCGAGTCGTATTGTTCGTGGACCCAGCGCTTCGAGCAGACGTTGGCGCTCGACAGGAGCTGCTTCAGCTCGGCGGTGTAGTCGCGGTCCTTTTCGAGCTCGGCGAGGACACCGCCGGGAGGATCGAGCGGGAATGGTGAATTCCACGTGCCCACAGGACGGTGGTAGAGCGGCGCGTCGTCAGTGAGTGATTGATTCGGTATGTCGGCGACGAGTTCGCCGTGATGTTGGATGCGCAGGCGTGGCTCCGGCTGCACCGTGCCAACGATGACCGCGTCGAGTCCCCACTTGGCGAAGACACGCAGCACTTCATCCTCGCGGCCCTTCTCCGCCACCAGCAGCATGCGCTCCTGGCTTTCTGAGAGCATGATTTCGTAGGCCGTCATGCCGGTTTCGCGCTGGGGAACGAGATCGAGCTCCACGTCCAGGCCCACACCGCCGCGCGCGCCCATCTCGCAGGTGGAGCAGGTGAGGCCGGCGGCGCCCATGTCCTGAATGCCGACGATTGCGCCGGTCTGCATGGCTTCAAGGCATGCTTCGAGCAGAAGCTTCTCCATGAATGGGTCGCCGACCTGCACGTTGGGGCGCTTTTGTTCGGAGCCTTCCTTGAATTCTTCGCTCGCCATCGTCGCGCCGTGAATGCCGTCGCGGCCGGTCTTGGCGCCTACATAAATGACAGGGTTGCCTGTGCCGCTTGCCTTGGCGTAGAAGATTTCGTCTTTGCGCACCAGGCCAAGCGCGAAAGCGTTCACCAGCGGGTTGCTGCTGTAACACGGCTCGAACTTGGTTTCGCCGCCGAGGTTAGGCACGCCGAAGCAGTTGCCGTAGCCGGCGATGCCGCTCACGACGCCTTCCAGGATCGAGTGATTCTTGTGGACGAGTTCGCACTCGGCCTCTCCGGGCTCGATCGGTCCGAAGCGCAGCGAGTCCATCACGGCCAGCGGGCGCGCGCCCATGGTGAAGATGTCGCGCAGGATGCCGCCCACGCCTGTGGCCGCGCCCTGGTAAGGCTCGATGTAGCTGGGGTGATTGTGCGACTCGATTTTGAATGCGCAGGCCCAGCCCTCGCCCACGTCGATGATGCCCGCATTTTCGCCCGGGCCCTGGACCACGCGGTCGCTCTTAGTGGGCAGCCGCTTCAGGTGCACTCGGCTGGACTTGTAGGAGCAGTGCTCGCTCCACATCACGCTATAGATGCCGAGTTCGGTCAGCGATGGCGTGCGGCCAAGCGCCGAAAGGATACGCTCGTACTCCTCCGCGGTGATGCTGTGTTGCGCAAGCATCTGCGGAGTGACGGTGATTGGCTCAGGAACGACGGCAGAGGAGGCGCTGGTCATCGTTGCCTTCATTCTCGCACAGGGGTTGTGTGTGGGCTGAATCGCCGGTGTGGAAAGAGAGTGCGCGAACGAGCGGCCGCATGCGCGCCGCGCGAATTTGGGCCGCGGCCCGGTGGCGGCTAAGGCAAACCCTATGCGATACTTTGGGAGCAGACCCCCACCCAAAGCCGGGATGGCGGAATTGGCAGACGCAGCAGACTCAAAATCTGCCGACCCTTGTGGTCATGGGGGTTCGACCCCCCCTCCCGGCACCAGATTAACTTTCACAATATAAATAACTTAAATGTTTTTGTGGATTGAGTGCGTATTACGTGGGGTACTGTCACGATGCTCACGGTCTTCCGACGGCATCTGAAGTCGTGCAAGTTCGCGACGAAGGGGGCGCAAACGCCGCCATTGTGGATGCCCTCTCGCGGTTGAGGGGAAACTGCCCTTATGGTGACACGCGGTTCACTGCCGGAATCCTGTCCGGGTTCTCAAGCAGGAACTTGGGGTTGACGCGGGCGTCATGCTAGCGGACGCCGAACCACAAATGGGGCCCCGTGGCGCGGCCCGTCGCTCCTTCCCGGCCGAGTGTCTCGCCCCGCTTGACTTCCTGCCCGACCTCGACCTTGATCTCGGAGAGGTGGAAGTACATGCTGATGAGGCCGTCGCCGTGATCGATAAACACGGCGTTGCCCTCGAAGAACATTTCCTTAGCCAGGACCACTTTTCCGGCCGCAACAGCCAGGATCGGCGAGCCCACCGGCGAATCGTAGTCGGCCCCCATGTGGGCCTGCTCGGCCAGCTTGCCGTTGTACACCCGCTTCACGCCGAAGGACTTGCCCACGGACATTGGCCTGACCGGCTCCCCAAGGGGCAGCGTAAACTGCGCCGGCCCCTCTTTGCGCGCCCAGATCCCGCTCAGCAGCTGCTGGTCGACCGCCACGCGCTTCAGGTCCTCCCGCGTGGGGTTGGCTTGCGGAATGTCGGGAAGCGTGATCTCTTCGGTCCCGTAATCGTTGACCTCAACGGAGATGCGGGCGAACTGTTTTGGCCCCGAGCCCAAGATCGCGATTCTGATCGGACCTGGCTTCTCCGACAGGTCGATCGGGTAATAACAGGTTCCCCCCAACGCGGCCCAGGAGCGCGTTTTCATGCTGCAGCGCGTCGCGCCCGGCGCCGCCCAGCGCACCAGCGTTCCCGGAGCCGCTGAAATCGTGGCTTCATGCCCTTGTGCAGTCGAGACCGGAGGCGGAATCAGACACACCAGCGCTACCGCCCCCAAAAAGATACCGCGGAGATGAACGGACATCATGAATTCCCCCTTGCAGAGAGTGTGCGAAGTTGGACCCGCACAGTGCGCAAATCTGCATACCCAAGATTTCCATCTTCAAATCCGGGGTAGCTGCATATGTGTGCGGCGAATCAAGATCGTTGAAAAGCTAACAAGCCGAGACTTGAGCTTTCTGTTCAAAAAGGCACAGGTGCCTTTTTGAAAAGGACCACTTGCTCGCACAGGAGTTGCCGCGCGGGTTCCTAGTTCTGGGAGGATGGTCGACAAAACCGGTGGTTGGCCGGGTTCCCAAGGTTACCTTGTAAAACATCTCATTTGCAGAACCACCAACCAGAAAATCCCGGGATGGATCAAAACGACGCAAGCAACGATGGCATTGGTCGGTAGTTGGATTTATGTGAGCAGGCCTTGGCGTCGTAGGGAGTTTAATGCTCCAAAATTCTGTTTTCGGACGGTTGGTCGCAAGTTGGCAATCCGACCCCCCTCCCGGCACCATAAAATCAAGAAGAATCGACGCCATCCATCCCAAGAAGCACGGCACATATTCTGGCGTCTTCGGTCGCAAGCCCGGCCGCGCATCCGGCCTTTCGACTACGATTGGGCGTCTCTCACCACGTCGGGCGGGAACACGATCCCCAGTCTCGTTGCCGCCTGCTGGTTGATCACCAGTTTCTTCTCGGCAACTTCCTGGAACGGAATGTTGGCTGGGTCTTCGCCGCGCAGGACACGCGCCGCCAGAACGCCGCCAGCTTTTCCCGCTGGGTACCAGCCAAGGCCGACGCAGGCCAGTGCGCCGCGGCTGGTGAACTCCGGGTCGTTGATGAAGAGCGGAAGCTTGGCGTCGGTTGTAGCCTTCACAATGGCATCGAAGCTTTGCAGCGCGGTGTTGTCTCCCGTCACCCACATCGCCTGCACTTTGCGATAGCAGGCGGCCTGTGCCGACTGGAAAACTTCGCTGGTGTTGGTGGCGGTTACTTCCTGAAGGGCAATGCCGCGCTTGCCGAAGGCATCGCGGGCTACGCTGATCACCTTCACTGAGTTGGCTTCGGAGCTGTTGTAAACGGTGCCCACAGCCTTCACGCCGGGCACCAGCTTCTGGATCAAGTCGACCGTCGCTTCAACCGGCGGAAAGGAGCCGACTCCGGTGACATTAGGTCGATGGTCGCTGAACGACTTGCCAGCTCCGGCCGCGACAGGATCGTAGCAGTAGGTGAAAACGATCTTTGTATTGCGCGCCACCGTGCAGGCTGCGGTCAGGCACGGAGTAGTAAGGGTTACGATCAGGTCCACGCCCTGAGTCATGAAATTCTGCGCCAGCATCGGGATGTTTGAGATTTCGCCCTGTGCATGGGAAGCGATCACCTCGAGGTTGCCGTCCTTTTTGAATCCCTCCTGGGCAAGGCCGTCGTAGAGCCCCTTCATGCACAGGTCGGCGCCGGCTTCCGGCGCAAAGTAGAGCAAGCCGATGCGCGACCGTCCGGAGCCTCGAGTGGAGCGGCGGCAGCCTGCAAGAACAAACGCCGCGCCCGCTGATTGCACGAGCATCCGGCGGCGGGTGAGAATCGAAACGGTCATGTCGGAAATCCTCCAGGGAATCGGCTAAACATAGCTTGCGGCCAGCATCTCGGCCACGTTGCCATCCAGTTGCTCGCGGCGGCGCACGTCTTCAAAGCGGCGCAGCAGGTCTTCGGGCCGGACGCGCGCGCGCGCGCTGCCTTCGAGATCGTGCAGAATCCGTCCTTTGTGCATCATCACGATGCGCTCGCCGAGATGCACCGCCTGCTGCATGGAATGCGTGACCATCAGCGTCGTCAGCTTGTCGCGCTCGATAATGTCGTGCGTGAGCCGGATGACCTGGTCGGCGGTTTTCGGATCGAGCGCGGCGGTGTGCTCATCGAGCAGCAGCAGCTCGGGCTTGAGCCATGAGGCCATCAGCAGCGTGAGTGCCTGCCGTTGGCCGCCGGAGAGGCTGCCGATCGGGTTGTGCAGGCGGTCTTCAAGGCCCATGTTGAGCGGGCGGATGCGATCGCGCAGCTCGCCGATGGATCGGCGGTTCACGGCCAGGCCCAGCCCCCGGCGGCGGCCCCGCCGTGATGCCAGCACCAGGTTCTCGGCAATCGACATGGTGGGAGCGGTGCCGCGAAACGGATCCTGAAACACGCGCCCGATCAGCCGCGCGCGCCGGTGCTCCGGCCAGTTTGTAATCTCCTGTCCGGCCACGGCAATCTTGCCTGTGTCCACCCTGAACGCTCCGGCGACGGCGTTGAGCAAAGTGGATTTGCCGGAACCGTTGGTGCCAAGCACGATCAGGAACGAGCCCTCAGGGACCGTCAACGAAACGTCGCGCAGAGCGCGGACTTCGTTCTGTGTGCCGGCGTTGAACGTCTTCGAAATGTGGTCAATCTGCAGCATATGCGTCGGCCGTTTTGGCGAGTGAGGGCCGGCGGAACTTGATCCGCCGGGCAACGTTGGGCATCACCAGTGCCGCGAACACAAACACCGCGGTGATGAGCTTGAGGTCGTTGGGATCGAGGCCCCAGCGCAGGGCGATGGCCACCAGCAGCCGGAACAGAACCGAACCCATCACGGTTCCCGTAATCAGCAGCCCCACGGCTCGGGTACCTACCAGCGACTCGCCGATGATCACGCTGGCGATGCCCAGCACAACCATGCCCACGCCCATTTGCACATCGGCGAATCCCTGATACTGCGCGATCAGCGCGCCGCACAGCCCGACGAGCCCATTCGACATGGCCAGGCCGAAGATCGTGGCGGTGTCAACGCTCACGCCGAGCGCGCAGATCATATGCGGGTTGTCGCCCGTGGCGCGCATCGCCGTTCCCAGGTCGGTGCGGAAAAAGAGATAGAGGATCAGGCATACAACGGTGACCACCAGCAGGATCGCCAGCAGTGTCGATGCGTCGCGCACGCTTACGGCCCATCCGGCGACGCTCAGGTTGGCTGTACCGCCGAAGACGCGCGCGCCGAACTGCTCGGCGTAAGTGGAAAGCGTAGTGGTTTCGAGCAGCGGCACGTTGCTCTTGCCCATGATGTAGAGGTTCACGCTGTAAAGTCCGGTCATCACAAGGATGCCGCTCAACAGCGCGTTGATCTTGCATTTGGTGGCAAGCAGGCCGGTAACGGCGCCGGCGGCGGTTCCGGCGAGAGCGGCGGCGGCGGTTGCGAGCAGGGGATTCCATCCCTTCACCATCATCACGGCGGCCACCGATGCGCCCAGCGTCACCGCACCCTCCGCGGTCATGTCGGGAATGTTGAAGATGCGGAAGCTTACGTACACGCCCAGCGCGAGCAGGGCAAGGATCAATCCCAGAGTCAGAGCGCCAATGAATAGAGTCATACGGGTCTCATCCTCGTGCGAAGGTGTGAAGCGGGCCCATCCAGCACGCGCCGCGGGTCAGATCGGTTTCGCCTGCGCCCTCGTAGGGGCGCGAGTCGGCCATCAGGTGCAGCAGGGCTTTGGGGTTTGACGCGGCAATCACCTTTGCTACCGTGCCTGCGAAAGGGAGTTCTCCACGCTGCACGGGACGGTAGTTGAAGACTGCCGCATGGATATGAGCGCGAATCGGCGAGTCGGGCCGGAGCGGACGAAGGAAGTCGGTGGCTTCTTCGGCGATGTTGCGGCCGGCCACGCCCACAAGCAAGGCCAGGCTCTTCTCGCTCACGCGCTCCGTGGTGAACGATAGCCAATCGCGCACGCCGGGTATGCCGGGAGCCAGGGGTCTGAGCGCAGGAGACTTCAGCAGGCTGGCGCCGACCATGCACGCGGTTTCAGCCAGGACAACAAAGGCAATGGCGGCGGAAGAGGAAAGATCGAGCAGCGCGGTCGCGAGTTCTGAGACGCCCAGCTTCCCGGGCCCATCGGCCAGGGCGTCAAAGCGCACCATGGTCGAGAAGTCGCCCGCACCGGTCAGTGCATAGAGCGTCTCCACGCGCGGAATAAGATCGCCCTGCTGGACGACGTAATCGGGGACGGCATCTCCCTCGCTTGTGGGCAGCGCGAGCGCGCATCCGCCTGCGGCAAGAAACTCGCCAAAGCGGCTTTCGCAATCGGCAAAGCCCGTGCCGAACGCGCCCAGTCCGAGCCCGAACGTCCCTGAAGGAAACGCAACGGAGCGGCAATCGGCAGCGCTGAAACCCGTGGTCGTCAGCCTGTCAGGCTCGCCGATCAAGGTGCACGAGAGCGGCTTTGCCACCGGCTGCGGATAGACTTCGTAAGCAGCGCCGCCGAGCACCTGGCGATGAGCGGCAGCGGGAGCGGCAACGGCCATTTCCGCACCGTCGATCAGGATGCCGGCCAGCCCCACTGTGGTCAGAATCTGGCGCACGAACTTGCTGGGTTCGGTAATCACCAGGCTTCCATTCACTGACTTCAGCAGCTTGTACTGCGTCACAATCACGCCGATGCCCAGCGAACTGATGTAGTTCACGCCGGCGCAATTCAGCGCCACGCGGTGTGAGCCCGCGCGCACGGCCTTCTCGATCGTGTCGCCCAGGTGCTCGCCCCAGGTGGCGTCGATGCGGCCGTTGAGCCGGAGTTCCAGCATTTCGTCTCCGGGATGCTGCGTAATCTGCATCAGCAGGTCTCCTTGTTGCGCGATTCCATGGCGAATTTCGTCACCGTCGCCTCACTTTGAGCCGGCGATGGCGAATTTCGTCACCGTCGCCTCACTTTGAGCCGGCGGCTGCGCTTGCGGTCGTGGCGGCGCCCGGCGCGTCGTTTACGTGGATGCCGCTCGCGTCCACTACTACATTCGCGCGCTGCACCACGTCGTCGGGCAGCTTCCACCTCTCGCGAAGTCCTTTCAGGGCCAGTTCGTTCACCTTGAGCGTCACAGGCATCACGTTCTCCACCGGGATGCTGGCGGGATCGCGGCCATCGAGTACATCGGCGGCCAGGTTGCCGGCTACCCGGCCGATGGATTGGTAGTCGGCGCCAAGCTCGAAGAGCGCGCCTGAAACGCCACTGGTCGGGATGGACGTGAAAACCGGGATTTGCGCGTTCCTGGCCTTGCTCACGATCAACTCCATTCCACGCGACGCGATCAGGTCGGGGCTCACCCAGATCGCTTGCACGCCGCGGGCCAGCAGCGACGCGGTGGCATCGCCGATTGCAGTGGAGTTTTCGGCGTTGGCCTCAATAAGCGAGATGCCCATCGAAGCGCATTCCTTGCGCGCCAGCGTGGTGGTCACCACGGAATTGGCTTCGGAAGGGTCCCAAACCAAGCCGACACGCTTGAGCGTCGGCAGCATCTGCCGGGCCATCTGAAAGGCTTGCTCAACAGGCGCCAGGCTGCCCACCCCGGTCAAGTAGGGCGGATGGATGAGGTGGTTTTCGCGGCTCACTCCCACGCCCACCGCATAGGGATCGCTCACCAGTGCAAAGAGGTGGTGGCGCGGCGGAGTAGCAAAACGGTTCGCATTGGCGATGGTCTGCAGGCTGACAGTGGAGAAGGAGACGATCAGGTCGAAATTGCTGCTGGTCACTTCTTTGGCGATGGCGTTGCCGGTGCTGATGTCGCCCTGGGCGTTGTACTTGCTGAGGATCATGCGGCCGCCGTCTGCGTAGCCGCGGTCCTTCAGGGCGGCGAGGGCGCCGGTGATGCCGTCGTCGAGGGCAGGGATCGAAATCTGCTGCACCATCGCAACCCGCACCTGGCGGCTCTTGCTCTGGACCTCGACGCGCCGCGAGTCGAGATCGGAATACAGCAAAACCGCCGCTGCACCCACGATCAGCGCGAGGCCGAGGGCAATCTTCTTCAAAGCTGTAAGCATGTGGAGGACCCAAAAAGAGGAAGCGGGGGAAGACCTTGATCACTTACGATATACGGCGGCTCAAAGACGTGGCAAGAGCTTTCTCCGCCTTCGGGGCCTTTGCGCCGAAATGCCAGCCGTGCACTGCACCGGTATTCGCCTTGCTCTCGGCTGATTCAGTGGCACGTGTTCAGTGCTGGCGGCCGGGCAACACAAAGTGCTCGGCGCAACGCGGCTCGTAAGAGTCGCCCGGAACCTTGATGGGGCTGTCGAATGGCGCGGGCTTTCCGTCGATGAGCCGCTGCGAGTAGAGGGCGCGCGCTCCGCAGTTGCAGTAGGCCATGCACTCGGTGATGCTGCCGCCGTAAGCGTTCACCAGCCAGGTCAGGTTCAGCATTTCGCCGAAGGGCAGGGCGCGGAAATCGAGATCGAGCCCCGCGACCAGAACGTCGTGGCCCGCGTCGAGCAGGTACTTGACGAAGAGAAAAAGTTGATCGACGAACTGCCCTTCGTCGATGGCGATGCACTCCACTCGCTTGCCGATCTGCTGCTCGGTGTCGCTAATCGCGCGCAGCACCTCCCAGGGATTCGTCGACTTGAATTCGACGGCGCTCATTTTGCCGCCGCCGTTGGGATTGCGACTTTCTACCACTCCCGGCCCGCCTTTAGTGTCGTCGCTGGGCTTCAGCACCAGGACATATTGTTTGGCGTACTGGCGGCGCATCTCGGCGCGGCGCTGCAGCTCCGCGGTCTTGTTGCTGCGCATAGGTCCCATCATCAGTTCGAGCTTGCCTTGCACGTGCGCGTCTCCCTGTTTGAAAGGAAGGCAGCCTCCCAAAACAAAAAAGCGCGGAGCGCCTTCCGGACTCTCATCATAACGCCATGGAGAGTGCGGAAAACGTGTCGCGGCGTCGCGTTTTTTGATGCTATCTGGAAAAGTGAGGCGCGGCCTTGTTCAGCGCTCGCGCGCAGCCCGCTCGGCCGCATCCACAGCGAACTTCATTACGCCACAGTCGCCGAAGAAACGAACCAAATCGCTGCTCAGGGTGGGCGATTCGACAGGAAGGCGATCCGATTCCTGCGCGTCAACAAGCTGCCGGGCCGGCGCAACGTTTTCCCGCGGTGCGGACGTCATGCGCATCGCGCCGCCGCCCTGGGCATCCAGGATGAGCGCGGTAAGCTTGCGCGCCAGCGGCAGAGGGAAGCTTTCTGCCACGAACACCAGCTTGCCGCGCGTGGTGATCACCACCGGGCCTTCGTTGGTGGAGTAGACCTGCTCCACTGAGCCGTCGTCGGCCGGGGCGGGGTGAGTGGAGGCATTCTCGAGATGGACGCTCGAATACTTGCGGCCAAGGTTCTTTTCGTAGAGCCGCGCGAATACCTGCGCGGAGTCGGCGTTCTTCCACACGGAAAGGTAAAAGAGCCCGATGGAATTCGTGCTGGCCTGCTCGGCCGGGGTGGTGGCAGTGCGCAACTGGCCGGCCCAGTAGAGGCCGCCATCCCATGCAGGAGTCAGGTCACGGGCCGCGTTGTCGCCGCCGAAAAGCTCGGAGATGATGTGCACGTCGAGCTCCCCGATCTGGCCGATGTCGTAGGGCACGTAGAGCGCATCGACAAGGGGATGAATGTTGGGCAGCAGAGGAATGGCCGGGATGCGCTTCTCCTCGTACATGCGCGGGTTGATGATCTCCCAGCTTGAGGTTGGCGGCCGATCGAGCGCCCCCGCAAATGCCGCGTTCTGCCCCTGGTCCATCCAGATATCCTGCTCGAAGCTCAGGCCTTCGCGATAAGGAAACAGCATCGACTCCGAGAGCAGCAGCGGCGCACGGGCCATCACCGGCGAGTCACCGGTGGAGTTCATTTGCCCGCGGACGATGTCCATGACCTCAGGATCCTTGACGAGGCTTTTGCCCAGTGGTTTCAGGATGTAGTCCATCATCACGGCAGTGGCCTGGCCCTCCGCGACGGCGTCGCGCGCCGTGTCCATCTCATCCTTTGCCAAGTGATCCTGATCGCCTGCGGCGTCGTGCGAAACGTCATCCGGCGTCTGGTCGTCCCACTTCTCCAGGTCCGCATGCTGATCCTGCAGGGCATGGGTCAGCTCGTGCGCCATCACCGGCTTTTGCTCGTCGGGATCGACCCAGTCGAGCAGGTTCACGGTCTTGGTTTTGGAGTCGTAGTAAGCCTCGATCTGCTCCTTCAGCAGCACAAGAAGGAAGGGCTTCAGCTCGAAGTCGCGGTCGAGAAGGCCGAACTTCTTGAGCACGATCTCGTCGCGCTCCAGGCGCTTGGCGCCTTGATCCTCGTTAAATTTTTCATCGAGGTAGCTTTCCACGGCGGCGCGGGTGGTCAGTTGGCGCTTTACGGTGCTCTTTACAGGGAGGCCTGTGTCGCCGGCGGCAAACTTGATCAGCTCATCGACCAAGGCGAAGAGTTGCTTCGCCTGTTCGGGCGTTATTTGCGTGGCGGATTTGTCGCTCTGACCCGCTTTCGAAGAGGGTGGCTTCGCCTGGCCGGCTGAGGGACCGGGCGATGCGGGTGCGGGGGCAGTTGGCGGAGTAGGCGTGGGCGAAGACTGAGGCTGCTGCGTCCACACCGGCGCGGCTGCCGCCAAGAACAGCAGAAGAGCACGGAATGCCCAATGCCCGGTCTTTTCCGTCCTCGTGCGCTCGATTCTCATCTGTCCTTCCTGCGACATTCAGTGCGATTCCGGGCTTCGGCCCGGAATTCCGGTATCTGTCTTCAAGGCTATAATCAGGATGCGGTTTGACGCCAAGTTTTAGAGAAAATCCTGCGCCAAATCACGGGAAACTCCCCATGCCAGAGACCGATCTCGCCCAAAATCTTCAGGCTACCGCGCTGGCCGCCATGCTGGAACAAGCGCATACACCACATGAACTTGCCGTTTACCGAGGGGCATTGACCCCTCGAGCATTGGACGCGCCGGAGATGGAAACGGCGGCTCTCGCCTCCGGGGCAGCCATCCACGACCTGGGCTGGATGCGGCGCGTGGCCGTGCGCGGCGCCGACCGCTTCCGCTGGCTGAGCGGGATGGTCACCAACACTGTCAACGACCTTTTCCCCAACACCGGCGCATGGAACCTGGTGCTGAATGCGCAGGGACATATCCAGGGCGACCTCACCGTGTGGCGGGGAGGCGAGGAGCAATCGCCGCAGCGGCGCAGCCCGTCAGGCGCGGGGCCGCAAAGCGGCGACCGCTTGCTGGGAACGCCGTTTGCCGGTGAGTCAGAGCTGGAGCTGGAGATTGCGGCCGATCAGATGGAAAAGCTGCTGGCACACCTCAACCGGTTCATCATCATGGACGATGTGGAACTGGTCGCGCTCGGCGAAGAACAGTTGGGAGAGACCGGCTCGGAGACCGCGATTGGGCTCAGCGGCCCGCAGGCCGGCGAGGTTCTGGAGCGCGTTGGCCTGCCTGTGGTGGGCAGCGCAATGGCGTGCACAAGCGTGGAGTGGAATGGGTGGAACCTGAAGATTCTGCGCACTCACGGCGTGCTCGCGCAGCACTACGAGTTCTGGCTGCCGTCGGCGGGGCTGGCGAAGCTTTGGGCGTGCCTGCGCACCGGCGGAGCAACGCCGGTAGGCTCCGCATCGCTCGAGGCCTTTCGCATCGCCGAAGGGATTCCGGTGTATGGCATCGACATGGTGGAGCGCGACCTGCCGCAGGAGACCTCGCAGATGCGCGCGCTGCACTTTGCCAAGGGCTGCTATCTGGGCCAGGAGATCGTGGAACGCATCCGCTCGCGCGGTAATGTGCACCGGCACCTGCGCCCGCTGGAGCTCGAGGGCCCCGTGCCGGCGCGTGGCGCGGAGTTGACGCTCGAAAACGGATCGGTTGCCGGCGAGATTACCAGCGCTGCCGGGCTGCCGCTTGCGGCTGGGCCGCGTGTGTTTGCGCTGGGCATGATGCGCGGCGAGGCCGAGGAGCGCGGGCAGAGCTTCGGCTACAAGGCGGGAACGATTGCTGGGACCGCGCGCATCCTGGAGTCGCCGCCGAAGCTGAAGCTGGGGCGGACATAGATCGAAGGGCACAACCGGACGGCCCGATGCGGAGGTGCCGCTGGGCGGGATGAGAAACTTGAGAGTATGAGCGATACGCCAAAATTCGAAGTGATCGACCGCCGCAAAATCAAGGCGGAGGAGGAGAGGGAGGGCGCGCAGTCCGCGCCTGAGAAGCGAGATGAAGCGGCGCCCGCCGCCCGGAAAGAGCCTGCTCCCGGGCCGCGCCTCGTGGTGACGGAAGCGCCACGCGAGGAACAAAAGGAAACTGCCAAAGCGGCGGAAGAGCCGGGGCCGATGGACGAATTGCCGCCGGCGCCCACTGCCAAGGAGAGCCACGAACAAAAGACCGCGTACGATGCCTCGGCGCAGCGGCTTGAAGACCTGGTTCGCGCGCAGAATCCGGCCATCGGCCCGCAGCCGCCGGTCACGTTCGAGCACCTGGTGCAGCAGTTCTATGTCACCGCAATGCTGCAAATGGGGGCCGGCACGCAGGAGGGCCAGCGGCCGCGCGTCGACATCATGGGCGCCAAAGCCACCATCGATCTGATGGGAATCCTCGCGGAGAAGACCAAAGGCAATTTGACCTCCGCCGAGGATCGCATGCTGCAGACCGTGCTGTTCGAGGCGCGCATGGCATTTCTTGAATTGACCAACATGATGAGCGTGGCCACTGTGCCGCCGCCGCCACAGCCGGCCAAGAACTGAGAGCTCGCGGCTGGCGGCGGGAGCAACAATATTGCAAGCGACACTCACATTCTTAGGCACGGGAACCTCGATGGGGGTTCCGACGCTGGCCTGCGATTGCGCGGTGTGTACATCGGCCGATCCGCACGACCGCAGGCTGCGGCCCTCGGTGTTGCTCCGCTGGCAGGATGGTGAGAATGCCGCCGAGCGCATCGTCGTCATCGATACCGGGCCGGACTTCCGCGAGCAGGCGCTGCGCCAGCGGCTTAATCACGTGGACGCGGTGTTCTACACCCACGCGCACGCCGACCATATCCTCGGTATGGACGACCTGCGGCCGCTGAGCTTCATCGCCTCAAAGCGCGGCGCGCCCATTCCGCTTTATGCCGATCGCCAGGTGGCGGAGGTTCTGGAGCGGACCTTTGGCTACACCTTTTCGCCGCAATCGAAATATCCCACGCGCGCGCGCGTGCGCCTTGTGCCTCTCGGCGATCACAACCTATTGCATGGCGTCGACTTCATCCGCATTCCGTTGTGGCACGGCGAGCAGGCCATTGTCGGCTATCGCTTCGGCAACGCGGCCTACATGACCGACGTCAGCGCGATTCCCGAGTCAAGCTTCGCCCTGCTTGAAGGCGTTGAGGTGCTGGCCATCTCGGCGCTGCGCCACACGCCGCATCCCAGCCACTCCACGGTCAAGCAGTCGCTCGAGTGGTCGCGGCGCGTCGGTGCCCGGCAAACGTGGTTCACCCACATCTCCCACGACCTGGGCCACGAAGAAACCAACCGCGCGCTGCCTGCTGACGCCAAACTAGCCTACGACGGGCTGAGCGTGCCCGTGACACTATGAGCCCCGGCGCGATCGGCAACGGCCCCATTCGCGAAGCCCAAAGCGGCGCGTCGCGTGACCGCGCGATGCAGGTCTTCCATTCAATTGCGGAAATTCCCCACGGCTTTGGTCCCACGGTGGCGGCGGTCGGTGTTTTCGACGGCGTGCACCTCGGCCATCGCGAGATTCTTGCGGCGGTTGCCGAAGAGGCGCAACAAACGGGCGCGCGCGCGGTGGCCATCACCTTCGATCCGCACCCGGAGCAGTTTCTGCGCCCCGCGCAGGCGCCCCGCCTCATCACGCCTCTCGCCGAGCGGCTGCGGCTGCTGGCGGCGACAGGAATCAATGCAGCGCTGGTTCTCCGGTTCGACGCCGGTCTGGCCCATCTGACCGCGCGCGAATTTGTCGAGCAAATCCTAGTTGGGGCGCTCAGGGTGCAAAGCGTGCATGAGGGGCGCAACTTTCGCTTCGGGCACGGCGCCCTTGCCGGCGTCGGAGAGCTGGCCGCGATGGGCGCGGAACTCGGCTTCGCCGTGCAAGTTCACGAAGCGGTGCGCGTGCGCGGGCTCGAGGTTTCAAGCTCCGCCGTTCGCGCGCTGGTCGCTGCCGGAGACGTTCGTCGCGCGCGCTGGATGCTGGGCCGGCCATTCGCATTGTTTTCCACGCCGGCCTCAGGCCGCGGAATCGGCTCGCGATTGCTGGTGCCCACGGTGAATCTCGCCGCCTGCGACGGTCTGCTGCCGGCTTTCGGCGTTTACGTCACGTGGCTCAAAGTGGATGGGCGCGCGTTTCAGTCGGTGACTAACGTGGGCAACCGGCCGACATTCGGCGAGGCGTCGTTCGCCGTCGAGTCGCACATCCTCAACTTCGAGCCCATCGAGCTTGGCGCGCGCACCGAACTCAAGCTCGAATTTCTGCTGCGCCTTCGCGGCGAAAAGGCCTGGCCGTCGCCGGAAGCGCTGAAGGCGCAAATCATGAAAGACGTGGCGCGAGCCAAGCGCTGTTTCCTGCTGGCCGGCGACGAGTTGGATTGCGGTTGCGGCTCTTTGCCTCGCCGCAGGCCAACCACCCACAGCGCGAGCAGCGCGGCAAGTCCTGCAAGGTCGAGCCACGCGAACCAGTCTCCCCATTTCTGGTAGAGCGTGGAGTCATGGCGTACCGGAACGGTGACCAGCATGGTGACAAGAGTGCCATCGGGGCGGGTCGGTTCCTCGGCGAGAATTCGGCCGCGGTCGTCGCTGGCGGTCATCAGCCCTACCTTGGCGTCACGCACCATGGTGAAGCCATCTTCCACGGCACGCATCAGCGCCAGGTGTCCATGCCAATAGGCATCAACTCCGACGCCCTGATCCCAGGCAGGCACAAGCATGAGCCCGACCTGCTGCTCGGCATAGCGGCGCGACAACTCGGGAAAATCCATGTCGCGGCAGATTTCGATACCGACGTTGCCGGCCGCCTGAGGGGCGTCCAATACGCTCGGCGCACGGTCTTGCTTGTTTGGCCGTGGGCAGGCAAGAACAGAGATTCCTGTGCCCGGCGTGGTGCGGGCTTCCCACGTAGGAACGGGGTAATGCTTGCGGTAGACAGTCTCGATCGCGCCGGTTGCGGAGTAGAGCCGGCCTTCGTTGTAACCCGCGTGATCGGTGACGTGGATGACGCCAAGAAGAATCTGGACATTGGCAGCGCGTGCCGTGCGCTGAAAAAGCGCGTCTACCTGTGGTAAGTGCGAATCGGGAACGAGAGCCGACATTTCAGGAAACAAGACGAACTGCGCGCCACGCGCAGCGAGCGGCTGCACCTGCGAGGCATATTCCTGCAATAGCGCCATGGTGGTTTGAGCGTCCGGAGGGAAGATATTCCGGCCGGCGTGGGTTTCAACCAGGCCCACTACAACCGAGTCATGGGCCGGGGGAGCGTTGTAAAGGCGCGCGAAGCCATAGGTCAAAATGCATGCGTAGTAAACCGCGAGTGCCGTGCCAAATCGCAAACGGGATTTTGCCGGAGCAGCGGCGAGCGCAGCCAGGCCGGCGGGAAACAGGTTGACGGTGAAGCTGATTCCCCATAGGCCGGCAACCGCCGCGAGTTGCAGGACCGGCAGATTCTTCAATTGGGTGTAACCGGTGTTGATGAACGTGCCCTGCGAGAGACTGAAGAGATATTCCGCGGCCACGATGACCACGGGGAAGGAGATCGCGGCGAGCCAGCGACGATTTTTTCGTGCGAAACCTTGATAGAGGACCAAAGCAAATGCGAAGCAGGCCGAGGGAATCAGGATGCTGACCAATTCCAGCCACAGAGGGAATTGGACAGTGTAACGCAGATAGTTCCAGAAGCTGAGGCCGGCGAGCGCATGTGCGGCCAGGGCGGCGGCAAAGGCCTCCCAGACGCGCATTTTGGGCGCGAGGAACAGAATGGGAAGAGGAGCGATCCATACCGGCCACCACATGCGATGAAGGCCGCATGATACGAAATATGCGCCCGCCGTGAACAGGACAGCACATGCGATGACCATTGCGCGACGGAAAGCATTAACGGGCAAGTCCATATAACAACCTCCTCAGGGAACGGTGAATAAGTTCGCGGAATTCGGCCTCTCGCAAATTGAATCGGCCGGCGCGATACAGCATGAGATAGCCGTGCGTGTGCGCCCAAAGCTCGATGGCAAGCTCCCACACGTCTTCCCGCTTCAGACGCTTGAGCTTCATGAGCGCCGCCAGTTCGTCGGCCAGGATGTTGAGCGTCGGCGAGCGGCGCGGGCGAAAGTCAGCCGGATACCTGCGCGCGCCGGGGCGCGGGTGCGAAAAGACATAATCGAAGATTCGCGGATGGGCCAACGCGTAGTCCACGTAGGCGTCCATCATGTGAACTACCTTCGCTTCAAACGAGCGGTGACTCCGCGGCCGGCTGAAGAATCCCGCCAGCTTCTCGAATTCGTTGTCCACGATCTCGCTGAGCATAGCCTCGCGGCTGGCGAAGTGGTGGTAGATGGCCATGGGTGTGATGCCGATCTCGTTGGCGACGCGCCGCATGGTCACCGCCTGCGGGCCTTCCGACTCGAGAAGGCGCAGGGCGTAATCGTAGATCTGCCGGGATGTGGTCTTCTGCTGGCTCACCTATACAGTGTATACCAAGTTGCTATACGGTGTATAGTTTTGCCCAGTCGGAAGAAATCTCCGCGCTGGCAACTTCGCCAGGCCGCATTACTCTCCGTTGTCCTGGAAAGCCGTCTACTGCGCGCGAGGCATCGTCGGCACTTGCGCATTCGCGCGATCCTCGGCCACGCCGTCCTCGTCGCTGGGGAATTGCTCGTCGGGCTTGCCGGCGATGGCAGTGCGCATGAAATCGATCCAGATGGGCAGCGCGGCGGCGGCGCCCGTCTCCTTGTTGCCCAGCGTGTCGCGGTTGTCGAATCCCACCCACACTCCGCAGGTCACCGACGGTGAGAAGCCCAGAAACCACGCGTCAGTAAAGTCGCTCGTCGTTCCGGTTTTGCCCCCGAGCGGATGATTCAACTCTCTGGCCGCGGCGCCAGTGCCGTGGTCGGTCACGTCGCGCAGCAGCGTCATCATGGTGCGCGCGGTCTTCTCGTCGATCACTTCGTTGACGTCCGGCGTTTCCTGCCACAGCGTGATGCCGTCGGCGTTCGAGACCTTGCTGATCAGATGCGGCGCCACGCGAATGCCGTCGTTGGGGAAGACGGCGTACGAGGCCACCTGCTCTTCCAGCGTGATCTCCACTGCGCCCAGAGCCACGGGCAGATACGGCGGAATGTTCGAGGTCACGCCGAAGCGATGCGCCATGTCGATTACCTTGTGGATGCCCACGCGCGAGGCCAGCTTCAGGGCGGGAATGTTGCGCGACTCGGCGAACGCGCTGGCCACGGTCATCGCGCCCTTGAAGTCGTTCTCATAGTTGTGCGGGACGTAGTCGCCAAACCGCACCGGCCCGTCCACGATGATGTCGCTGGGCTTCACTCCGTCTTCAATGGCGGCGGTGTAAACGTAGGGCTTGAAGCTCGAGCCCACCTGGCGCTGGGCCTGCGTGGCGCGGTTAAAGACTGAGGTTGCGTAGTCGCGGCCGCCCACCATGGCCAGCACGTCTCCGCTGGCATTATCGATGGCCAGCAACGCGCCTTGTGCGCCGGAATCCTGCTCCAGCGAAGCGCGGCGAGCGCCCGCTGCTGCGCCCGCCGCCATACGCACATAAATAATGTCGCCCGGCCTGACCAGCGCGTCGCCGTAGCGGATGCCGGTCCATTGCCAATCCTGCTGCAGCAGGACGATCTCCGATCCCGCCTCGCCGGGCGGGCCGATGCGCGCTTCGATCTCCAGCGGCAGCACCCGCGTCACCAGCGCATGGATGGTATCGCCGGGGCCTGCCTGCACCGCCCAGTCGGGATGCCGATAGGCGTCGAGCGTGGCGCCGCCGGCCACCACGTTCTCCAGTCTTCCACGCCATCCGTGGTGGCGCTCATACACGGCCACGCCATCCAGCACGGCGCGGTTGGCCGCCTTCTGCAGGTCCACATCGAGCGTGGTGTCCACGCGAAGCCCGGCCTCGTGAACCTCTTCGCTGCCAAAGCGCTTTTCCAGTTCTTCGCGCACCGCGTCTTCATACCACGGCGCCAACAGGCCCGCGGGCCGCGCCATGTTGAGTCCGAGCGGGCTGGCGCGCGCGGCTTCAGCCTGCGCGTGGGTAATCGCGCCGTCCGACTCCATCTCGCTGAGCACCAGGTTGCGCCGCCGCAGGGCGCGCTCGGGATTGAGAATGGGCGAAAACGCCACCGGCCCCTTGGGCAGCCCGGCAAGAAGCGCCGCTTCAGTCAGCGTCAGGTCCCTGGCGTGCTTTGAAAAGAAATACTCCGATGCGGCTTCGAAGCCGTAGTTGCCGCTGCCCAGGTAAATCTGGTTGCCGTAGAGCGTAAAAATCTGCTCCTTGGTAAAGGCGCGCTCGATCTGGATGGCCAGATACGCCTCCTGCACCTTGCGCATCATGGTGCGGTCTGAGGTGAGAAAAAGATTGCGCGCCAGTTGCATGGTGAGCGTCGAGGCCCCCTGCGCGCGGCCATGCGTGCGCATGTCGTGCCAGAGCGCACCGATCACGCGGAAGACGTTGATGCCCCAGTGCGACGCAAAGTTCTTGTCTTCGATTGAGATCACGGCCTGGCGCAGAACCGGAGCGAAGTCGTCATAGCCAACCACCTGGCGGCGCTCCAGCGCAAACGAGCCGATGATGCGGCCCTTGCGGTCGTAGAGGTCGGTCATGGCGGATGGCCGGTACTTCTCCAGGTCCTGGATCTGGGGCAGGTTGACGGAGTAGACCAGCGTGAGCCCGGCCAGCGAGCCGGTAATTGCTGCCAGCATCACGAGAGCCGCGATGGCGGACCGGCCCGCCAGCTTGCGGCGGCGGCGCGGCAGCAGCGCAGGCCCTTTCCGGGTCCGCTCGCGGTCGCGTTCCCGGGCAAAGGCGCGCGGAGCGAGCTGCTCACCGAGGGTCTTATTGGTAGTGCTTGCCAAGGCGTTCGTGCCTCGCGGGCAAAACTCCGGCGCGCGAGGCCGGAGGAGTGCCTCTAATTAAGAGGCTAGCATTGGATCGATAAGGAAATCCGGTTGCCGCGCAATCGGCGCATTACATTCGATACCGGCGGGAATCCGCGCCTGAATCCCTAAAGAACGGCGCGCGAGCTTGCCATCAACCGTTCTTCGCCTTCAGCAACGCCAGCGCCTGGTTCAGCTGATTGTCGCCGTTCGACTGCGGCATGGGCTCGCCATCGTCCTCAGGCGAAGCGACCACTACGTTCGGAGTGACCGCATCGTCCTGGACTTTCTTGCCGTTCGGCTCGGAATACTTGGCCACAGTCAGCATCAGAGCGGCGCCGTCGGGCAGGTCGATGGTCTTTTGTACCGTGCCTTCACCGAAGGTGCGCTCACCCACCACGTCCCCGCGCTTCAGCTCCTCAATGGCGGCGGCGGTCAGTTCCGGCGCTCCGTATGTGCCGCGGTTCACCAGAACGGCAATCGGCGCATCAGTAAGCCACTGCGTCGGATCGGCACTAAACGTCTGAAGCGGAACCTTCTGGCCTTCGAGCGTTGCCAGCGTTCCCTGCTTGATGAAGAGGTTGGCCAGGCGCAGTCCCTGGCTGGGGTCGTCGCCCGTGGTGTCCCTCAGGTCGAGAAGAATCTTTTTGCTTTTCCCGGCCCCCTTGATACGGGCTGCAATGTCGTCAACGCGGGCCGCGGTCAGCACGCCCGGCTTCAGATAAAGGATGGAAGCATTCTCGTAAAACTGCTCCCCGAGGGGAGGCGAAGCAGGAACGGCGCAGGTGAGCGTGATCTTGTCGGGATCGGGCTTGAAGGGCCGGACCACCGAGACCGTGACCGTGGAGCCGGGCTTTCCGGTCAGCATGAAGCGAACGATCGCCAGCGGCAGGTCGTGGGTCGACTGGCCGTTAATCAGATCGATCACGTCGCCGTCACGCATGTGCTCCTGGTCGGCGGGCGAGCCGGGCAGCACATTCACTACCGTGGCGTAGCCGAAGCGCTTTGAGATGGTCAGTCCCACGCGCGCATTGTCGGTGGCCGAGCGGTCTTTATAGAGCTTGTATTCGGCGGGCGTCAGATAACTGGAATCCGGATCGAGCGAATCCAGCAGGCCCTGCAGCGCGCCTGTGGTCACGTTGGGAATGTTGGGGTCGGTGACGTAGTAGTTCTGAATCTTGCGCAGAACCTCGGCGTAGACGCGCATCTGCTTGTAAGCCGCGTCCTGCTCGTCGCCGGCATGAACACCAAGCCATCCGAACTCTCCGGCCACATAGCCCAGGCCGAGCCCGGCAAAAATGACCACTGAAATGGCGAATACTAAGCGCTTGAAGAATCGGGACACACTCACCACCTGCGCAGCCTCATGGGGAAGACGGCTGCTCACACTCTATAGACGCAATCATACCCCAACCGGCATTCGGACACACGGAACGGAAGGGAAACAAAAGCGTTAGACGGCGCCGGCGCGGGATCCGGCACACAACACACGCTAGGCCAGCACGAAGCCGATGATAAGCCGGTTCCCCGTCGTTGTGCGCTCGTACGCGAGCGTCCCGGCGAATGTCCTCAGCAGGTGCAGGCCCCGGCCTCCGGGAAGCAGCTCATCGATCGAAGATGGCGCGGGAGCTTCCGCGTCGGCTGCCTTGGCTAGTGGGTCAAACGGCGGAGCCTGATCTTCGACAGTGAATTCCAGTTGGCGCTCCGCGGGCGATGTGCAGCTCACCGTCAGGGTGTGGTTCGGCAGACCGTGGTAACCGTGGCGAATCGCGTTCGAAACAGCTTCCTCGAGGCAGAGGTGAATGGCGAACGTGGTTTCGGCGGGAACGGCATATTCGGCAGCAAGAGCTTCCACCCACGGCCACAGCAAAGCCAGATCGCCGAGCTGGCTTCTGAGCGTCAGTCGATGCACGGGCTTTGTTGTGCTCTCTGCGGGCATGGTTGCCGGCGGCCAGGGTGTCGCGCTCATTCAAGCGCCGCCATCGCCGCGGACAGATCGTGGTAAACGGGCAGGATGGAATCGATGCCGCTGGTCTTGAGAACCGATGTCACCAGCTCGTTCGGCCCGAAGAGAACAACCTTGCCGCCACGGCCGAGCACCGCGCGCGAGGGAAACACGATGGAGCTCAAACCCATCGAACCAAGGAACGTGACCTTTTGCAAGTCGATCAGCAGTTTCTTTGCGCTGCCCGTGATCAGATTCATCTTCATATCCACAGCCGCGGCTCCAGCGATGTCCATGCGTCCGTCCAGCTCGATTCTGGTGACGCCATCCAATTCCTGGGTGGAAATCTGCATTGCTTTCTTCCTTTTCGCGTTTATCCGCGGAGGGCGGTTTCCTGCCCCTACTCCGGCCTGGGTTCATTCCGGGTGCGGCGCAATAGCGTGATCGTACCGGCCGAATGTGACAATTCTGTTACAGACATCGAGCATCAGAAGGGCAGATTATCCGTCAGACTGTTGGAGAACGACAGGAACAACTGCGCGCTCTTGCTGATGGGCACAGTAATCTTCGACTGCGCCTTGCCCTCCGCCATCAGTTGAATCTTCAGGGTCTTCCGTTTTTTGGCCTTGAAGTCCTCGCTCACGGTGTTCGAGTCCCACTCCTGTCCGCCGCTCTTGAACGAGACGCGGAATGCCTGCACGCCCGGCGGAACATACAGGTTGTCCAGGCTGGCGGCGTCGCCGGTAATGAAATGCACATAGGGCTGCTTGTTCATCTCCACTGTGAAAGGCAGGCCGGTGGGGAATTTGCCTACGTCGATCTTCAGCCGGCCGCTCTTGTTCGGGTCGAGCTTGTGGGGATCGAAGCTGCCGGGCGTGTTGCTTGCGGGCTGGGTGCTCGCGGCTGCCGGAGCAGGCGTAGAGAGCTTGGCTGGGGCCGGAGTTGGCTCTGAAGCTGCGGTTTGCGGCGCAGGCGTGGGCCCCGGCTTTGGCCCAGGCTTGGTCGAGTTTGACTTTTCCCCTGCAGGCGCCGGCTTTGCCGCCGGAGTTGCAGGCGGAGTGGATGCCGTCGGAGTGAGTGCGGGTGGCGGGGCTTCTTCGGGCGCGGGGGCGGGCAACGGTGTTTGCGTGACCGGCGGCGGCGCGGGAGTTGTAGCAGCCTCCTGCTGCGCCGGAGCCGCTTGCTTGTGGTGCGCGAGCCAGAACCAGCCGCCGGCCGCCACTGCCCCCACTCCGGCAACGGCGAGCAGGATCACGGCGAAGATCGATTCAAACTTCATTGGCCGGGATGGCTGTTTTGCGGCGGGCCTCTGGGCCGGCCGCGGTGCTGCGCTCGCCGCCGCGGCCCCCGGTCCAAGCGTTACGTCGGATCCGCCTGCGGCAGCCGCGGGCGCCGCGTGCATCCCCGTAGCCCCCGAGCGCATGGCGGCCAGGTCCTGCGCCAGCTCTTCGCCGGTCTGATAGCGATCGGCGGGGCTCTTCGCCAGGCACTTGTGAATTATGGCTTCAAGCCGCGCCGGAATGGCCGGATTGAGTTTTGACGGCGGAACGGGCTCGGTGTGCACCACCTTGTAGGAGACCGCCGTCATGGTCTCGCCGGGGAATGGCTGCTCCCCGGTCGCAATCGAGTAAAGAATCACGCCCAGCGAAAACAGATCGGCACGGCCGTCTACGGGTGAGCCAGTAAACTGCTCGGGCGGCATGAATGAAGGCGTGCCCAGCAACTGGCCGGTGGTGGTAATCTCACTCGCCGCCAGCTTGGCGATGCCGAAGTCGGTGATACGCGGCCGCTCGGTGCCGTAAACCTCGCGCGATGTCATGAGGATGTTGGCGGGCTTGATGTCGCGATGAATCACGCCGCGCCGGTGCGCGTAACCGAGTGCCTCGGCAATCTGCCGGCCGATTTCGCAGGCGCGGTCGAGCGTGTACCGCTCGCCCTTCTTCATGGCTTCGGCCAGCGTTCGGCCTTCCACAAATTCCATCACCAGGAACGGCGCGCCTTCGTGCTCGCCCACGTCGAACACGGGCACAATTCCCGGGTGCGTCAGCACGCCCGACGCGCGTGCCTCGCGGTAGAAGCGGGCGCGATATTCCTCGCTCTGAGCGCCTTCGAGCGCCATGGAATGGATGGTCTTGAGAGCGACAATGCGCCCCACGAGAGGGTCGCGGGCCTTAAAGACGCTTCCCATCGCGCCGCGCCCCAGCTCCTCGACAATCTCATACCTTCCAATGACTTTGGGGGCACTCATGGAGTGGATTGTATCAATCCGGTTGAGTGGATTGGCACCCAGAGGCGCATCAAAACTCGGCTGCCCTGATTAGCAAAGCGCGTCCGTGCAGATCGGAGCCCGTGCCGTCGAGACTGACCGCCGAAAGCTCAGAGCTTCTAGCTAGGAGCTAGAAGCTAGAAGCTGCTTTTCGGTACCGCACCACCAGCAGCGTCAGATCGTCTGACTGATGCGCGCCTTTGGTAAAGTCCCGTACCCCATCCAGGATTGCCTGTTGCAAGTCTTCGACGGATGCACCGTTCCTGCCCGCGAGCAGCTTGCCCAATCCCGACACCTCAAGCAGCGCATGGGAGGGGTTCTCCGATTCCGTTACGCCGTCGCTGTAGAGCACCAGGGTGTCATCCGGCTCCAGTTGCAGGCGGTCCGAAGTGTACTCCGCATCGAGAATCAGACCCACGGGGAACGATCCTTCGCTGTAAACTTCGCTCACCTGGCCGCGGCGCAGCAGCAGCGGCGATGGGTGCCCGGCCTTGATGTACTCGAGCATCCCGTCCCGGCCCAGAAGCCCGATGAACATAGTCGCGTAGCGCCCCACCTCCGCGTGCCTGCATAAGAATTTATTGATGTGGTTGAACACCTTCACCGGATCGGCGCCCATCGTCATGCCCGAAAGCGCGCCCTGCAGCATCGTCGTCAGCAGCGCTGCGCCCAGCCCCTTGCCGCTCACGTCGGCGATCAGAATCGCGGTGCGATCCTCGCTCACGGGAACCACGTCGAAGTAGTCGCCCCCCACCTCGTTGCAGGGATAGTGCACGCCGGTCACGGCCATGTGGGGATAGTCGTTCAGGTCGTGCGGCAAGAGCGCCTGCTGGATGGTTCTCGCAATCGACAGCTCCTGCTCCAGCCGCTGCCGCTCGCGTTCACGCTCCACCAGCCTCGCATTGTCCATAATGCTCGCCGCCTGCACGCCAAGCGCGTCCATGATCTGCCGGTCCAGCGCTGAGAACGCCGCAATGCGCCGCGAGTCAAGATAAATCACGCCCAGAAGCTGGCCGCGTTCGTGCTCTGCGCCTGTGTCGGCCGTGGAGCGCGACGAGGCATACAGCGGAATCGCCACCACCGCGCGCAGCCCCTGCACCACCACGCTCTCGGCGGCCTTCAGATCCAGGCCCGCCAGGTTCAGGTCCTCGGTTATCACGCTCGACTGCTTGTCGAGCGCCTGGTGAATTGCTGTCTGGCTTGGGTTGGCCGTCTCCCGCGGCAGGCTCTCGCCCTTGTTGCTGCGCGCCAAATGCACGTGCAGTGCGCCCATCGCATCCGGCTCAATCAGCAGGCCGCGGTCCGCGTGCGTGATCGAGATCGCATGATCCAGCATCGTGCCCAGCACCGAGTCGAGCGGCAGTTGCGAATGCAGAAGCGACGTCGCCTCCAGCAGCAGGTTCAGCTTGCTCAATCCGCCGCCCGCCCCCGTGCCCGTTAAGTCTGAAAGCGTGCCGATGCGCGTCAGCAGGTTGGCCACCGACTCCTGGGGCGCAGGCGCCGCCGCGGCCGTTCCCGCATGAAACACAATCTGGTAGCTGTCGTCGATGCCGAACGTGATCGTGTCGCCGTCGCGCAGCAAATGCTGTTCCACCTTGGCGCCATTCACAAACACGCCGTAGCGGTTGCCGCGATCCTGCAACCGGTACCCGGCGCCCTCGGCAGCAATCGTCGCGCAGCGGCGCGAAATGCGCCCGTCAGAGAGCTGCAGCACGTTGTCGCCTTCGCCCCCGCGCCCGATGTTGAACGGCTCCTGGGCGATGACAACCTTCTCTCGCGTGCTGTCTGGGGCGATGACTTCGAGGACGGCTTGGCTCTGTGGGGAATGTTCGTTCATGGGGTTCGACGTGCGCAAATTCTAGCATGCAGCATCCGCAACACTTGAGCGGAATTGCGCGGCGTCTGAGCCGCGAGTCGAAATCCTCAGTCCGCTCCTGGGCGGACGAAGGACCTGGGCTCTGCTTGTCAGCACTTAAGCTTGTGCGAGCGATCAGCGAGCGGCTGCTCCATGCAGTGGTGGCGGAGGGCAGGATCGAACTGCCGACCTTGGGGTTATGAATCCCACGCTCTAACCATCTGAGCTACTCCGCCGGGAGGGACGCTGGAATTTCCGCGCTAGATTCGATGATACGGGGGCGGCGAAAACAGGTCAAACATCAACCGACGATGGCGCTTTGCGCGCTTTGATCGGGAGCGGCCGAAACCTTGCGCCGCTGTCATCGATCGTCACAATCATTCCGCTCGGCGAGCGCGCGCTTAGCCTCCGGTACGCGCCGCGTACCTGTTTCCCCGGTCCCACGGGTCCCGCTCCTTCGTACGCAAATAGATCACGCTCGGCCTGCTTAGGCCGCGCAACGCAAGCAATTGTGAGAAGTCGCCATCGCTGGTAAGGAGCACGCCATTATGTGCTGCCGCCCACTCCAGCAACTCCGAGTCGGGGGCATCGCCCTTGCCTATATTCCACCAATGGACGGCGGTCATTCCGAAGGATTGAAGGTACTCAACCCAGGCTGGCGTAAGGTTTGAGTCGATCAGGATCATGAGGAGGCCCGGAGTTTACGCGCTAAGTTCCACTTCCTCTTCCTGCGCGCGCCACGCTGCGAACTGCAAAGCTTCCAGCACGTCCTCGCGTTTTATATAAGGGAAATCGCGCAAAACATCCTCGATCGTGTGACCGGCCGCAAGCTGGCTCAGGATCACGCCCACGGTCACTCGGGTCCCTTTGATCCGCGGCTTCCCACCCACAACACCCGGGGTGCTAACGATGCGTTCGAGCCTGTACATGGCGCCCTCCAGCCCGTAAGCCAGACTGAATCTGCAGCTATTCTTTCACAATTCGCGTTCCCGGCGCGCGACAATATCCATCAGCACCCCTTCATTCCGGAGCGCTCTTATGCCGATGCTTTTGCATATCGACTCCAGCCCTCGCGCCTCGTCCGTCTCAAGCCAGCTCAGCGCCGCCTTCGTCGAGCGGTGGCGTCAGCAAAACCCCTCGGGCACTGTCGTCCATCGCAACACGTCCCTCGAAAACGTCCCCTATCTCGACGGCGCAATGGTCGATGCGATGTTCACTCCGGCCGCAGCGCTGACCCTGCAACAAAAGCTGGCCCTCGCATTCTCCGACTCGCTCGTCGATGAGCTTCTTGCCGCCGATGTCATCGTCTTCGGTGTCCCCATGTGGAACCTCTCCATCCCCGCCTCGCTCAAGGCGTGGATCGACCTGGTCGTCCGCGAAGGCCGCACCTTTGCCTTCACCGATCAGGGTGTCGCCCCGCTCCTGCCGCCGGGAAAGAAGGTTTATATATTCACCGCGCGCGGCGGGGCGTACCCGCCCGGGTCGCCAATCCACGCACTCGATTTTCAGGAGCCTTATCTGCGCAGCATTCTCCGTCTCATCGGTCTTACCGACATCGAATTCATCCACGCCGAGCACCAGAGCGAAGATCCTACCTCCGCCGCAGCCGGCCTCGCCCTCGCCGAACATGCGCTGGCTGCGCTGACACGCTGATATCTTTGCAGCGCCTCACCCCTGCTCTCTGATCTCTATTCCCTATTCCCTATTCCCTATTCCCTGCTTGTACACTCGTCTCCATGAGCCCCCTCCGCATCGCCGCCGTCATTCCTGCGCGCCTCGCCTCCACGCGCATGCCGCGCAAGGTGCTGCGCCCCATCGCCGGCCGGCCCATAGTGGAGTGGGTGTGGCGCGCGGCGCATGCAAGCGGACTCATGGACCCGGTCGTCGTCGCCACCGATGCCGAAGAAGTCGCCGAGGCCTGCCGCGCGCGCTCTATTCCCGTCGTGATGACTTCGCCGGACTGTGCCAGCGGAAGCGACCGGGTGAGGGAAGTGGCGCGCAACATCGATGCCGACATCTACGTCAACATCCAGGGCGACGAGCCCACGATCACGCCCGATTTCTTTCCGCCGCTCCTCCAGCTCTTCTCCCGCCCCGAAGTCGAAGTGTCCACGCTCTCCGTCCCCTGCCCGCCGCACGAGTTCACCAATCCCAACGCGGTCAAGGTGGTCACGGCGCTCGACGGCCGCGCGCTTTATTTTTCGCGCTCCACTATCCCTTACGATCGCGACGCAACCGGATTCACCGGCTACCGCAAGCACCTCGGCATCTACGCCTACTGCAAGGCCGCGCTCGAGCGCTTCGCCTCGCTGCCGCCCTCGCCGCTCGAAAAGCTCGAGCGCCTCGAGCAGTTGCGCCTCCTCGAGAACGGCATCGCCATATTCGTCGCCGCCGCTCCCCGCGACACCATCGGCGTCGACACTGAAGAAGACTTGGCGAGGGCCGAGGCGGCGCTCGGGCAGGAGCAGGGAAAGGAATAAACGCCGCGAGTGGCCGCAAGCTGTTCTCTCGCTGAGCGCGACAAGCGATGTGAAGGCTTATGAAGAGAGCCGAATTTGTCTCATTTGTGGAACGCACAATTGAGGAGGTCATCTGCCTCGCAGAGGAGAAGTCTGGCCAGAAGCTGCCTCGGCGGTGTGCGTTCTGCTGGCTCGGACGCTCTTATGAGGTTGTCTCGAATGATGTCGCTGAGAACATTGCTCAGCGTGTCTTCGTAGATGAAGATCACATTTACCCGTGTGTCGACATCGGGGTTGGCGACGTCTTGGACGATGGTACGGTTTTGATTGTCGGCAGTGTGGCGGGCTACCCGCCACGCTCGTTCGGCGCAAATTGGACCGGCCGGATGGGGCCTTTCATTCATATTGTTGGACAGCCATTCTTGAATAGGATGGCGGGAAAACTGAAAAAGTGGCGCGCTGACGAAGCATTCAGCTTCATCACCCCTGCAATGAAGAATCTGAAATAGGCGCTACTTCCCCACCACCAGAATCTGAAACGAGTGCGGAATCATCGGCGGCCTCGGGCCCCGCATGAATGCCGGCGGACCCCCTGCGGACGGCGCTCCGGCTGCGGGCGGCGCTCCACCTGCCGTTGGGCCCGCGGGCGGCGCGGGAGGTGTCGGTTGCGGCGGCACAGCGGGCGTCGGACCATACTCCGCCGTGATCAGGTAAAGATTGCCTGTCTTCGTGTCGAGCGTGATCGTCTTCGCGCGCTGCGGAGTAAAAACGGTCTGCTCCACTGCGAAGTCCGTCGGCGAATTCTCCTTGATCACCGTCAGCGTCCCGTCGCCCTGCGAGCTGAACGCTTCCATCGTCTCGGGATTGAACGTCGTGCCGTCGCATCCCACGCCGATCGGCAAATCGGTGATGATGTGCCCGTCTGCCGCCGAAAGGATGATCATGTTGTTCTTCTCGCGGCATGCTGCAAACAGGATTCCGTTCTTCGCATCGATCGCCAGCCCCGCGCAGCCGCTGCCCTTGCTCGAGAGATCGTACTTGCCCACCATCTTCATCGCGTCGGCATCGATCACCGCGATGGCCGCTTTGTCCACGATATCGACATAAATTCTGCCATGCCCATCCGTCGCGGCCTCCTCCGGCGCACCGCCAATGTTGATCGTGCCCAGGATCGATCCATCCTTGTCGTCGAGCACGGTGATGTTCGGTTCGGAGTGGCTCAGGATATAGAACCGGTGATTGTAAGCGTCGTTCAAATAGCCGTCGGGATTGCCTCCGGTATCGATCTTCTTGATGATCGCGAAGGTCTTCGCGTCAAACATCGTCACTGGTTTCGACGTCGCGAATCCGTGCCCGGTCGCCGTGTCCACCGCTCCGCCGTGTGCGCTGATGCCCGGAATATCCCCCACCTGCGCCAGCGTGTCCAGGTTGAAGACCCCGATATGCCCCGCCGGCCCCGATCGCGCCACGAATAAATTGCGCCCATCCGGGTCAGCCGTCACATAATCGAATCCGCCATCGCCCCCGACAAGTTGAATCTTCTCGACCTGGTAAGGGCCGCTTGTCTGCGCGCCCGCCAACCCGGCAAGCAACGTCAAAACGGCAATCACTGCAACTGCCAACGGCTTCCGCGACATGATGACACTCCCCTGATCGACGCCGCTGATCCGTGCTGCCGTTCCAAACTAAAGCGCACCGCGAGCCGTCGATTCTTCCGCACCTCGAGCATACAACTTCCCTGCGCGACGACGTTTGACACGCGCTGGCAGTTCATTTTGTTGTCGGCGGCGCGCTCGATTACTTGTTGAAGCCGTTCGACAATGCGCGGTTTGAGCGGACACTGGAACGCGCCAGGGAGAGAGTTGCGCTTGGCAGGAATGGGCGGCGGGCCAGGCAAACCTTCGTCATCAAAGCGGCGGGTCAGGTTTCCTTTGTCGCGGCGTCGGAGATCGATTCGATCGAAGCCGCGGACTACTACGTCAGTTTGCTGTCGGAGCCAGAACGTATCTCCTGCGTCGCAGCATGGCAGAACTTGAGCAGGAGCTGGACCAAAGTGCTTTCTGTCGAATTCACTGGTCGGCAATCGTTAAGCTTCAGAAAGTACGGCGCCTGGACCTCAACGCTTCCGGAGAATACGACGTTCTCCTCAATAACGGCGCCAGGCTTCGGCTCAGCCGGCGTTACCGCAAGGAACTCCAATCCCGGCTCGGTATCCAGGAAATGCGCTCGCCGGGTCGTCCAAATGTGGGGCCTGTGAGTTCTTCCACTGAATGAGGGCGCCCCATCCTTCGCCTTTTCCTAGCGAAGGGTGGGGACGCCGAATCCCGGCCCGTACCCTTCCTCTCTGTCAAGCCCCGGAATGTTCACTTCGTCACGCAACCCTCTGAAAACACTCCGAAAATTCCTTCCGCCAACTTTGCATATCATTTAGCCGTTCCGGCGCATACTCAAAACATGATCGTTCCACCTAACTGTTTCGCGATCGCAAACTCAACTCCATGGGAGGGGCAAAATTAAATAAAGAAAAAAATAAAAAATTTTTCACCGAAAAACCAATGTTAACGCCTTTGGAATCAACAAAACAATTTCAAAATCGTCAACAAATTTCGACCAATTTCACCGGGCTCATGAGCCCAACTGGCCAATCCCGACTCCAGAGTGCCGCTCGCACGAAACCTCTGCCTGGCCAACCTGCCAGTCTTTTGAATTGCGCGCAAGATTCGGAGTGCGCGTCGCGCGCCGTTCGGCGACTATGATTTTCATGAACAGCAGTGCACAACTCGCAATGCCGACAATGCTCTCGCAACAACTGGATCTCGAAACCGCATGGAGACAGCTCGCGGCCCGCGATGCGCAGGCGCGCTTCTTCTACGGCGTAACCACAACAGGCGTTTTCTGCCGTCCAAACTGCGCCAGCCGAAGGCCGCTGCGCGCCAACGTGCGCTTCTTCCGCACGGCCGCTGAAGCTGAAGCTGCAGGTTTTCGCCCTTGCAAGCGTTGCCGTCCCACTGCGATTGCATCGAGCAGCCCTTTGGAAAAGATTCGAGGATACATAGAGACGCATCTCGACGAGCCGGTTAGCCTCGAGGATCTCGGTCGCGTCGCGCGCTTGAGTCCGTTCACAGTACAGCGGCTCTTCAAGCGCGAGATGGGCGCGAGTCCGCTCGAATATCGGCGAGCGCTGCGCGCGAGCAAGCTGCGTGGCGCGCTCAAACAGGGAGGACGCGTGACCGATGCGATCTACGACGCTGGATTCGGCTCATCGAGCCGCGCCTACGAAGGCAGCCAGTTGGGCATGACGCCTGCGCGCTTCGCGCAGGGCGGCAAAGGCGAACGCATCGGCTTTGCAACCGCGCAATCGCCGTTCGGCTGGATGATCGTTGGAGCGACAGAGCGCGGATTGTGCTGGCTCTCGCTCGCCGCAAGCAAAGCGGAAGCCGAGCAAAGCCTGCGCGCCGAATTTCCCGCCGCCGAACTGCGCCGCGATCCGCCGCTTTCACGATTTGTCGACGCCGCACTAGCGAGCGTTCGCGAAGGCACAGATCTGGCCCAAAGCCGGGACGGCGCCGAGCGCCTCGACCTGCGCGGAACCGTGTTCCAACTGCGCGTGTGGCAGGCGCTGCGGCAGATTCCGCGCGGCCAGACGCGCAGCTACTCGCAGCTTGCGCGCGACCTGGGCGATCCCAATGCGACGCGCGCCGTGGCTCGCGCCTGCGCCACGAATCGGGTTGCTCTGCTGGTGCCTTGCCATCGTGTAGTCGGTGCTGACGGCTCGCTGACGGGTTATCGCTGGGGCGTGGAACGCAAGCAGAAAGTGCTCGAAGCGGAGAGAAGCTAGCCGTCAGCGATCAGCTCTCGGCTTACAGGTCAATGGAGATAAGTTGGCCGCGTTGCGCGTGACTAAGATGCTCTGTCGGCGACCGCGAGCAATGTCTGAAATTGCGGCGCTTCGGGCTCCTTGTCCACGACGGAGGTTTCAATATGGACGAAGCCGGCCTTCTCGAGCATGGTTTCGAGTTCGGCCTCGCTGAAGCCGAGCCACTCGTCGGCGTAGAGCTCGCGCGCTTCTTCAAATCGGTGGCGAACGAGGTCGAGGATGACGACGCGTCCGCGCGGCTTGAGAATGCGCGCCGCTTCAGCGAGCGCGCGCTCCGGGTGCAGCGCATGGTGCAGCGACTGCGAGAAGAAAACGAGATCGACTTCGCCTATTTCGATCGGGATCTCTTCCATGTCGCCGAGGCGGTGGTCGATGTTCTTGACGCCGTGCCGCAGAGCCTGCTCTCGGCCGACTTCAATCATCTTCGCTGAGCTGTCGACAGCAATCACGCGCGCGGCTCTTTGGGAGAGTAAAAGAGCGAAGCTCCCTTCGCCGGTGCCGAGATCGGCGACGACGAGCGGCGGCATCAGGCGCAACAATGCTTCGGCAAGGCTCTTCCACGATTTGCCGGGAACGTAGTTCCTGCCGAGTCGTCCGGCGACGCTGTCAAAGAACGCGCGCATCTTGTCCTGCCGTTTGCGCAGAACGCGGCGCACCGCTGCGTGGTCGTTGGCGGCTTCGCCAATCTCCGTCTTCGCATTGGCGAGAATCTTATCCAAGAAACTGCGCCCGTCAGGGCCTGAAGGCCGAGATGATTCTGCTCCGATTACGGCACGACTAAAGTCGTCGCCATTCAAAACGCTGGCCTCGGCACTTAGCGCGGCGATCGCACCGCCGTGTCTGCTCACGGCTTCTGAGTTCTCGGTTGGTAGAGATGCGAGCCGGTAGAGGTTGCTCTTTCCGGTGCGGCGATCTTCAACCAAGCCAGCCTGTTTGAGCTGCGAAAGGTGGGTGGAAATCGTACTTTGGCCCATGCCCAGGATCTCCTGCAGCTCGGCGACGGAGAGCTCTTCTCCCTTTAGAAGCAAGAGGATACGCAGCCGATTAGGATCGGCGACGACCTTTAACGTTCTGACGATTGACGCCATACAAGAAATCTGCTACACATCAACATATCACGATGCGACGATAAAAGGAGATTTGAATGGCAACCGCAACCCTCGAAGGAACGAAAACCGGCAAGCTCGAGACCGAATACAAAGTAGCCGACCTGGGCTTGGCCGATTGGGGCCGCAAGGAGATCATCATCGCCGAGCAGGAAATGCCGGGGTTGATGGCGATCCGAAATAAGTACGCGGCGGAGAAGCCTCTGGCAGGCGTGCGCGTGACCGGCTCGCTGCACATGACCATTCAGACGGCGGTGCTGATCGAGACCCTCATGAGCCTGGGCGCTGAGGTGCGATGGGCGAGCTGCAACATTTTTTCGACGCAGGATCATGCAGCAGCGGCGATCGCAGCTGCGGGCGTTCCGGTGTTCGCATGGAAGGGCGAATCGCTGGAGGACTACTGGGACTGCACATACCGCGCGCTCATGCACAAGGGCGGCAAGGGGCCGCAACTCATCGTCGACGACGGCGGCGACGCGACGCTGCTGATTCACAAGGGCTATGAACTTGAAAATGGCGACCGCTGGGTGGACACGCCGAGCGGCAACCACGAAGAACAGGTGATCAAGGACCTGCTCAAGAGGATTTACGTGGAAGATCCCAAGCACTGGCACAACGTGGTGAAAGATTGGCGCGGTGTTTCGGAAGAAACCACGACGGGCGTGCACCGGCTCTACAAGATGATGGAGCAGGGCAAGCTGCTGGTTCCGGCGATCAACGTGAACGATTCGGTGACCAAGTCGAAGTTCGACAACCTTTATGGCTGCCGCGAGTCGCTGGCCGATGGCATCAAGCGCGCGACGGACGTGATGGTGGCGGGCAAGGTTGCGGTGATTTGCGGCTACGGCGATGTCGGCAAGGGTTCATCGCACTCGCTGCGCGGCATGGGCGCGCGCGTGGTGGTTACGGAGATCGACCCCATCAATGCGCTGCAGGCGGCGATGGAAGGATTCGAGGTCGCGACCGTTGAAGATACGCTGGGCCGCGGCGACATCTATGTTTCATGCACGGGCAACACCGACATCATCACGCTCGAACACATGCAAAAGATGAAGGACCAGGCGATCGTCTGCAATATCGGGCACTTCGACAACGAGATTCAGATCGACCGGCTAAACGCCGCGCCGGGCGTGATCAGGACGAACATCAAGCCGCAGGTGGACAAGTACACGTTCCCCGACGGACACTCGATCTTCATCCTGGCCGAGGGGCGGCTGGTGAACCTGGGCTGCGCGACGGGCCATCCGAGCTTTGTGATGTCGAACAGCTTTGCCAACCAGACGCTGGCTCAGATCGACCTTTGGAAGAACCGCGACACCTACAAAGTGAATGTGTACACGCTGCCCAAGAAACTGGACGAGGAGGTAGCCCGGCTGCACCTCGAAAAGATCGGCGTGAAACTGACCAGGCTGACCGAGAAGCAGGCCGACTACATCGGTGTGCCCGTGGAAGGACCGTACAAGGCGGAGAACTACAGGTACTAGTGGTCAGTGAACAGTGATCAGTGATCAGCAAGAAATTGGCTGCCCCATCCTTTTTCGCGCACTTTGTGAGAAGGGGTGGGGCCTCAGTTTTATGGCTGCAATAGGTTGGTGACGCACAAATGAATTCGGCGTTGAGTTTATCGTTCGAGTTGTTTCCGCCGCGGACGCCGGAGGGCTTATCCAGGCTGCCGTCGACTATTGCGCAACTGGCGGCAGTGAAACCGGACTACTTCTCCGTCACCCATGGCGCCGGCGGCTCCGATCAGCAAGGCACCTACGAGACGCTGCTGACGGTCGTCGAGCACTCCGGCATCGAGGTCGCTCCGCACCTCACCTGCGTCGGTTCCACGCGCGCTCATGTTGCGGCGCAGCTCAAACGCTACCGCGAGGCGGGAGTGAAGCGGATCGTGGCGCTGCGCGGCGATCTGCCGGCGACGGCGATGAGCGCCGCGGCGCCGGGCGAGTTCCACTACGCCAACGAACTGGTGAGCTTCATCCGCAAAGAACACGGCAACGCATTCAAAATCGAAGTGGCTGCCTATCCCGAGATGCATCCGCAGGCGGGAAAGCCGAGCGAGGACTTCGAGAATTTTCGCCGCAAGGTGGAGGCGGGCGCGGATGCGGCGCTGACGCAGCTCTTCTACAACGCCGACGCGTACTTCGATTTCGTAGAGCGCTGCGAGAAGGCCGGGATCAAGATTCCGATTGTGCCGGGCATCATGCCGATCACGAGTTATGCCAACATGCTGCGGTTCTGCTCAGGGTGCGGCGCGGATCTGCCGCGGTGGGTGCGGCTGCGCCTGGAGGAGTTGCAGGAGGACAAGCCCGCTCTGCTCGAATTTGGCCTGGCCGTTGTTGCGCGCCTGTGCACAACGCTACTCCGCGGCGGCGCGCCCGGCCTGCACTTCTACACCATCAATCAGGCTGGGCCCACACTGCGGCTGTGGGAAAAACTGCGGTTGCCCGGGCCGGCGTAGTTTTTTGTTCAATCGTGAGTCCTCGTCACCGCGGTCTCAAAACCCAGGTGACTCGATTCCCGTAAAAATCAAAAACGCTGGCTGGGCCTTCTACCGGACGAAGGTGGCTTTCACGCGTTCAGACTGGATGTAATAGGGGATCCAGATGGCGGCTCCGACGACCGCGCCCATCACGTTAAACACGGAAGCGCCGGGGTGAAATTGGATCGCCACGACGTGGTCGATGAGCAACAGGGTGGCGTTGAGCGCCAGGAAAGTGATCATCAGACCCGGGAATACCCTCTTCCTGCGATAGAAGAGATAGTTAAGTGCGATTAGGGCAATGAAGAAAAAGCTGTTGGTGACAGCTTCATAGAGGATGAGGACCGCCAAGCCGGGGTGGATGGAGAGCGTGTGCTGGAACTGGCTTCCATAGAGGACGTGAAGCGTGGAATATATGCCATGGATGCTGCGGAGCGGGGACGTCGCGAGGCCGATGGCGACCAGGATCAGCCATCCGCCGATCCCCTCGAGATCGCTGCCCATGGAGAATGCGGGGACATACGCGGCAGGAGCAGGCGCTGCGAATGGGGCTCCGCAATGGGCACAGACGGACGCGCCTTCTTCGAGCGGAGCAGTGCATTGGGCGCAATTGACCGGCATGATTTGGATTTCTCGAAATGATCCTCGAATCCGCAATGGGTGTCAAACGCGAGGTTGCGCCACTGGCGTGCTGCCAAAGGCGTGCGAATCGGTTTAACCTTTGCGTAGGAGGAAATCGGCCGCATGCCACACCATTGGTTCTCGCTCGTTTCACAGTACAGCAGCGTGGTTGGATTCATGATCGGACTGCCGGTGGTGGCCGGAACATATTATGAATCGATGAAGGCGCGACGCGAGTTAAGGCGCGTCCGAGAGGGCACACTACACAGCCTGAATTGCCTGGAATTCATTGCGGGCGACGGAACCTGCATCAACCTTGTACCGCTGGAGACACTGCACTCGCTACCGCGCGAAGGAGACATTCTATTGCTTCCGGGGGATGGCGTTGGTGCAGCCTCGCGGTTTCTGCCAGGCGCATATCTGGTGGAATCGATCGAACATATATACTCGCCCGCCGAATATAGACGCGCCCGGCCACACGAGGCACGGTTGACCAAGGCCGTAGCCCGGGTGACCGCGCTGAATCCGGCACTGACAACCGGCGATGCGGTCCAGGCTTAGTGGTTCTTGCGCCCGGTGAGGCGGCGCCAGAAGCGCGAGAACGCATTGTGCAGAAGCCGCGTTTGTTCAGCTTTTAGAGCCTGGTAGGATTGCTCGACGTAGACATCGAACTCCGGTGGCCAACCGATCATCGAGCGGCGCTCGGAGTAATCACCCTCAGCCCACCTGGAGAGCAGGGCTTTGTAGCCGACAACGTGGGTGACAAAGTCGAGCAGGCATTGCGGCATTCGCTCTTCGACGATCAGGTGGGCGTTCTCGATGATGATTTTCTCGCGAATGTCGTTGAGGGGCATGAAAATGGTAGTCATCCACAGCGTCCACTCCTTCAAATCTTCGTCGCGGATGGGATGGCACTGCGTCTTGCCTTGCTTGGCAAGCAGTGATTTGTAGGCGATGTTGCCCGCAACGGTCGCCACATAGAGCGGGCCGTAGAACTCGTTGAGACGCTGGTTGACCAGGCGCAAACGGTCGGCGCGGCGGGCCATCATCCGATTGCTCATGAAGGTGACCAGGTAGCCCACAAAGGCCAGCACGATGGTAAGGATGGCTGCATTTTGCAGGGAGTTCGCGCTCAGCAACGATGACGGATCGAAGGTGTCCATAGTACGATCTGCAACCCTCGCGGGAAAGTATACGCGCAAGGCTGGTGGCAGAACTGTGACGCCGGCACGGATTGAGGCCGAGCGTTCCAATTTGTTTCTGCGGTCTGACTGCGGGAATGGGTCTAATCGGCGGGCCCAGCGTCGGCGGCCATCGTGACCATGACGGGCGGATTGCTGGTCAACTGCGTATCCATGATCAGCGCGGTGCGCACTTCGCCCCCGTTAAGAGCGATGCAGACGTGGGCTGCGAGTCGGTACTAGCTGGAGCCGAGATAGATGAAACGGGCGAGAAACAGCGCGGCGATGAGGTAGAGCAGCCAATCCTGGCGACGGACTTTTCCGGCGAACAGGTGCAGAACGGCCCAGGCGATGATGCCGAAGCCGAGGCCGTTGGCGATGGAATAGGTAAGCGGTATGAGAAGGAGTGTGAGAAAGGCAGGTACAGCGACGAGCGGATCGTGCCAGTGAATCTCAGTGATGGCGGCAAGCATGAGTGAGCCAACCAGGATTAGCGCGGGCGCCGTGGCCGCCGGAGGCACGATGCCAATGAACGGCGCGGCGACAAGGGCCAGAATAAATAACAGGCCGGTGACGATGGCGGTGACACCGGAGCGCCCGCCTGCGGCAACGCCGGCGGTGGACTCGACATAGCTCGTCACGGTTGATGTTCCGGCAAGCGAGCCAAATACGGTGGCGGTGGCGTCGGCAAAAAGAATGCGATTCAGGCGCGGAATGGAGTGGTCGGCGCCGATGAGCCCGGCACGCTTGGTGACGGCGACAAGAGTGCCGAGGTTGTCGAAGAGGTCGACGAAGAAGAAAACGAAAATGATTTCGAGTAGACCCTTGTTGATCGCGCCCTTGATGTTGAGCTGGAACGCTGTTTGCGTGAGCGCGCCGAAACCACCTGTCGATGGGGTCCAGTGCACCATGCCGAAGCCCCAGGCGATGCCGGTGACGGTGAGAACGCCGATCAGAATCGATCCTTTCACCTTGCGGACCTCGAGCGCGACCATGAGAATGAGGCCGAGGAGCGTGAGGTAGGCAGTGGGATTGCGGATGCTGCCCATGCCGACGAGGGTGTTGGGATCGCGGACAACGATGCCCGCATGTTGGAAGCCGATGAAAGCGATGAAGAGGCCGATACCGCCGGCAACCGCGGCGTAAAGCTGGTGCGGAATGGCGCGCAGGATCATCTGGCGGATGCCGAGCGCTGTGATGGCGAGGAAGATAATGCCCGAAAGAAACACCGCCCCCAACGCCGTTTGCCAGGGCACGTGCATTTTGAGGCAGACGGTGTAGGTGAAATAAGCGTTGAGTCCCATGCCCGGCGCAAGCGCGATTGGATAGCGCGCAACGATTCCCATGAGGATGGAGCCGAAGGCGGCCGAGAGGCATGTGGCCGCAGTGACCGCAGCCAACGGAACGCCGGCATCGTGCAGCACGGCCGGATTAACCAGCACGATGTAGGCCATGGTGAGGAACGTAGTGACTCCGGCAAGGATCTCCGTACGCCAGTTGGTTCCCAGGCGTGCAAATTCGAAGTAAGCTTCGAGTCGCTTGCGCATAAGTGGGTTCTTGTTAGAAAAACACAAAACACGCGCAGATACAAAGCGAATTGCGAACCAGACTTTGCTAGCCTCTCACAGACGAACGGAATTCCTGCGGCGAAGCGGAAGACGAATCCGGAGACGAACCTCGACGCTTAGCTGAGGCTGGACTGTCGCGCGGAACCAGCACCCCCTCGGCCAGTGCCCCCGAGGCAAAGACGATCCAATAAACGTCGAGATATGCGCGATGACTGGTATGCGCCCAGAAGACCGCGGTGACCAGCATGAACGCCGCAAAGAGAAGATAGATCACGGAATCTTTTCGCCAGTGGGCGCGGCGCTTCCACATTCCCCAGATCCCCAACGCCATCATGGGTCCGTAGGAGAGCGCGACGGCAAGATCGATTGCCACTCCGCGGCGGGGGCTGGCCAGCCAGTTGAAGGCGGCGGCATTCTTACGGAACCCGTCGATGATGGTTTGCCGCGGATGCGACCCTATATATTCAAGACCCTTGTGAAGAAACCATCGGTCTGTCAAGGCCTCGCTATCCGACAGCGAAATGAGTTCCTGCTGATCCCGGGGTGTAAGCGCATCGAATGCGTCGGCCTTGCTTAAATCGCTGCTTTCCTTCGGATAATGAGTGAAGAGAAAGCCATTGTTCCCAGCCCAGAGCTCAACTCCGGTCTCCGTGCTCAGCGTCGGGACTCTCATCACGATGGAATTTCGCCAAGCCCAGGGAAGCACTGTCGCGGTCAGAAACAGCGCGCATGCCACGGCGGCCCGTGTTCGGCGTTGCCAAAGCAGCCATACTGGCGCCAGCGCTGCAAAAGGTGCAATGGTCGCGCGCGTCAAAACATCGAGGCCAAGGACCAGGCCAGCAAGCACACCTGTCGACGGTGTGCCTGCCCGCGCTGCCTGCCCGAGAACAAGCACAGCCACGACGGTGAAGAGCGTAAAAAGGCTGGTTTCCTGGAGTGCAGTGTCGTGGAAAACCTAATACGGATACACGGCAGTGATCGCGGCAGCCAGGGTTGCGGTGCGATCGGCGGCCGGTCCGGGGAACAATCGGCACGCAAGCAGGGCGGCGCAGATGGCGATGCATGCGCCGATCGCGGACTGGGCGATCACGACGGGCCAGAATGCTTGATGGCCCAGCGTCAGGCTGGCGAGGAGGATCGGATAGAGGGGAACACGAAATGCCGTCGGTGGACCTCCAACAGCAAACCCCTTACCCGCAGCGATACTCTGAGCCAGGTCGAAAAAGAAGGTGTAGCCGTCGACCCAAAACTTCGCGATGCCGGAGTAATAAAGCCGCGCGCTGATGCGCAGGGCAACTGCCAACGCAGCAAACCAGTACACGGCGCGGGGCAGGTTCAGCTTTGGGAGTCTCAGGGGCATGCGTGCATCGTAAAGCGGCTGGTCCCTATGGTGGGAAGCGCGCATTCGTGGCAGCCTGGTGGAGTCTGACTGCGCGGCCCCCGATTGAGATTCGCCAGCCTCATCGGAGCAGCTTGGCGGCGTCTTTGGCGAAGTAGGTAACAATGAAGTCGGCTCCGGCGCGGCGGAACGAGAGAAGCGCCTCGATCATGGCACGATCGCGATCGAGCCAGCCTTTCTCAAAGGCGGCCTGGAGCATCGAGTACTCGCCGGAAACCTGATAGGCGCCGATGGGGACGCCGAAACGCTCGCGCGCAGCCCGGACGATGTCGAGATACGGCATGCCGGGCTTCATCAGGACCATGTCGGCGCCCTCCTCGATGTCGAGATCGATCTCGCGCAGGGCCTCGCGCAGGTTCGCGCCGTCCATCTGGTAGCTGCGGCGGTCGCCGAATTGCGGCGCGGAGTCTGCGGCCTCGCGGAAGGGGCCGTAGAAGGCGGAGGCGAACTTGGATGCGTAGCTGAGGATCGGCGTCTGGAAGAAGCTCGCGGCGTCGAGAGCGCGGCGAATGGCGGCCACGCGGCCATCCATCATGTCGCTGGGCGCCACGACGTCAGCGCCGGCGCGGGCCTGGCTAACGGCGGTGCGGGCGAGAAGCTCGAGGGTGGAGTCATTGTCGACTTCGAAGTTGCCGCCGCTCTTGACGACCACGCCGCAGTGGCCGTGGCTGGTGTACTCGCAGAGGCAGACGTCGGCGATGAGGACGAGTTTCTTCGCGGCTTCAGATTGCTTGAGTGTGCGAAGGGCCTGCTGGACGATTCCGTTCTCTTCCCATGCTCCAGTGCCCTGATCGTCCTTCGCTTCGGGCAGGCCGAAGAGGAGCAGACCGGCAATGCCGAGGCGAGCCGCTTCTTCAGCTTCGCGGACGGCTTCGTCGACGGAAAGGTTGAAGACGCCGGGCATGGAGCCGACCGGGTTCCGCACGCCTTTACCAGGGCAGATAAAGAGCGGATAGACGAGGTCGCCGGGCTCGATTGTGGTTTCGCGGACCAACGCGCGCAACTGCTCAGTGCGACGCAGGCGCCGCATCCGGTTGGCAGGGAAGGTCATGGATCGATTGTAAGGCAGGGATGAAGCCGCAAGTCGCGGGTCGCCGAGACAAACCGCAGGCGAGCCGGCATGAGAACACGGGGAAGTGGGGGAGGGCTGCCGGTTACAACTGCTCGTAAAGCGTCCAGTTTCGTGAGCCGATGAGGATGATCAGTGTCGCGATGCCCATCGCCAAGCCGAAGGGGAAGAAATGGAAGAGGTTGAGGATGGCGGCGATAATGGCGACGATCCGTCCCCATTGGGTGCGTTCCAACAGGCCCCAGCCGGCTATGGCTGACAGGATGGCCCGGCCCAGCAGAAAGACCCAGGCGAAGCGCAGGAGGGCGGGGAAGAACCACATGTGCGGCATATTGCCGTGCATCCACGGGGCGGAGCCACCCGAGAAAAAGGAGTGCAGAAAGGCTAGGCCTACGAAGCCGAAGATGACAGAAAGGCCTGCATAGACCAGCCATAGGATGCCGAGGACCCTGATCTTGCTGGCGTAGGCTGCCAGGACGTATTCGAAGCCGGGAACCGGGGGCGCGAGCGGCGCCACTGGGCGGTTGCACTGCGGGCAAACTGTCTGCCCGAGATCCAACGTGTGGCCACATCCACTGCAAAACATGGTGCCTCCTTCAAGAGCAGGTCCAGAATTCATGTGTCGTCTTGAGGGCTGTGAAAGGTGGCATTTTCTTGAGGAAAATGCCACTCACCTGCTGTGGTCCTTGGGTACGGCAATTCTGGAACCGCTGTAGTCGCAGTATAGATACGGAGTCAGCGGGCGGAAGGTTCCGGAGGCTGGAAAGGGAGCCGAGAGAAACCAGCTCTCAGGGGCTAAAGCCACGCATTGTTTTTGCCCAAACTGCGGCACGACTGAAGTCGTGCCCTTTCAAAACTTCGCATCGCCCGGGCCTGAAGATGGAATTATTTGGTAGCGGGGGGCGGGAGCTTAATCCAGTGTTCCTCGTGGCGGTTATCACGGAGGACATAGCCCGCGATCCGGCCGGCTGCGTCGCGCTCGAAGATGAGCTGCACGTTATGTGCTCCTGTGGCATCGACAGGGCGGAAGAAAGTGTCGGGCGACTCGGCCTCGAGGCCAACTACATCGCCGCTGGGGCTTCTCTGAAAAAGCTGGTCGCCCTGGCGGAGGATGGTTTCGATGGCATGGCCGTTGGGTTCGCGATATTGGCCGGCGAGCGAGTCGAGCTGTGGAGTGTTGAGCTTGATAGTGGGCGGGCGGAGGGGAACGACGAGGCGCTCGGCAAGGACCTCAGGGTGGGCAGGAATGCGCTGAGCCAGCAGCCACGCTGGTAGATCGGGTTCGTCGTAGGCGCGGGTCCAGCAGTCGTGCGCGAGGCCCTGGTAGATCCAGAGGCGAACGTCGCCGTTGGAGGATTTGAGAGCGTCGTACATGAGTTCGCTCTGGCGTGGGGCGACGGCAGTATCGAGGCTGCCATGAAAGAGCCAGACGGGAGTGTGGCCGACGGCACGAGCGTACTCCAAGAGGAGTGCAGAGACCTGCTGCCACCGGTCGGGCTCGTAGCTCCAGAAGACGCCGCCGGCGGCGATGGCGATGGCGGCCCATTTGCGCGGATGGAGCCGCGCGAGCTCCCAGGCTCCATAGCCGCCCAGGGAGAGGCCGCTGAGATAGGTGCGCGCGGGGTCGCCGTGGAATTCGGCGGACTCCTGGTCGAGCGCGGCCATGGCGAGGTCGAGCATGGCGGGATCTGTCCAGTGGGCGGATTGTGGGCACTGCGGCATGACGATGACGAAGGGCCAGCGGTCAGGGTGGTTGCGGACGGCTTCAGGAAGACCAACCTGCGTTTGCCACATTCCTTCGGAGCCACGCTCACCGCGCCCATGGAGAAAAAGAATGATGGGCCACAGCCTGCCGTCGTCGCGGCGCCAGTCTTCGGGCAAGTAGACCTGAAAGCGATAGGTGATGCCGTTGAGGACGATGCGGCGATTGAGGAATCCCGTGTCCTGGGGCGGCTGTAGCCGGGGAGGCTGAGATTTGGAGGCGGCTCCAAGGGCAATGGCGGGCCATGTTGTACAGGCCAGCGCGACGGCGGTCGCGGAGATGCGAAGCCAACGGGACATGTTGCCAACCATCATAATGAGTCGCGGGCGGGAGGCCGGATGATTTTGTACGCGGCGCGCCGGGCTCGCGGCCGCTGATCCTGCCGATCCTTGCGGAAACCTTACAAATTGCATGCAACAATCGAACCTGCGATGCTGACTGCAGTCATGACGAAATTGCAGGGCGGAGACACACTGGACCACTACCGTCTGGAGGCGGAGGTTTCGCGCAGCGGCATGGCCACACTCTACCGGGCGACCGATGTGCGCAACGGGCGGCAGGTGGCGGTGAAGGTCCCGCATCCGGAGATGGAAGCCGATCCGATTCTGCTGGAGCGGTTCCGGCGCGAGGAAGAGATCGGGCAGGAGATCGACCACCCCGGCGTGGTGAAGACTTACGACGGCGAAGATCGCAGCCGACGGTACATGGTGATCGAGTGGGTCGAGGGCCGCCTGCTGCGCGCGATTCTGAACGAGGAGCGGAAATTACCGGTGGAGCGGGCGGTGGCGCTGACGGTGGCGATTTGCGACGCGTTGGACAATCTGCACAAGCACGGCGTAGTGCACCGCGACCTGAAGCCGGAAAACATCATGGTGGATGCGGAGGACCGCATCAAGATTATCGACTTTGGCATAGCGCTGAAGGAAGATGCGCGTCGGATCACGCAGACGGGTCTGACGCCGGCGCTGGGAACCCCGGACTACATTTCACCCGAGCAGGTAAAGGGCCAGCACGGCGATCAACGCAGCGACGTGTACGCGCTGGGCGCGATCTTGTATGAAATGCTGACCGGACAGCCACCGTTTACGGGACCAAATCCGCTGGCGGTGATGAATGAACGGCTATTGACCGATCCCACTCCGGCGCGCGAGCTGAACGCGGCGATTTCGCCGGAGCTCGAGGAGATCCTGTTTCGCGCGATGGCGCGCGAACCGCGGCATCGCTATGCGACCGCCTCAGAGATGGCATGGGAGCTGGAACACCAGGAGCTGGTGGGAGTGGAAAGCGACGAACGCCGGCCCGTGCGGCTGGGGCGGTTTGCAATCAACCGGCGCAAGATGGCGCTGTACGCCGCGCTGGCGCTGATTCCGGTGCTGGTTTTTTGGGTCATGATGCTGCTGGCGAGGCGGTAAAAGGCCGGCGGCCGAGTCGCGTGGGATCAATTGAAGCTCCTGCCTTAGCGATACGACTCGTCGCTGTGGATGACGAATTCGGGATAGGCTCCGCCGCCGAGCTCGTGCAGGTCCATTCCCATTCGCTCGCCATCGGGATCGACACGGAAAGGTACGAAGCGGTTCAGCAGGGCAAAAAGCAGATAGACAAGCGGGAATATGAATCCGAGCAGAGCGGCGATACCGACGACCTGGGCGAGAAACTGGCCGGGCTGAGGCGCAAAGAGGCCGGCGGCAAGGAGTCCCCAGAGGCCGGCTGCGCCGTGGATGGTGATGGCGCCTGAGGGATCGTCGATGGAGAGCGCCAGCTCGAGCAGCTCGACAAGCAACGGCGTAAAGATGCCGGCTACGACGCCGACGAACAGAGACTCGAGGGGCGTGGCCAACGCAGCGCAGGCGCTCGAGGTGACGAGGCCCGCGAGCCAACCATTTGCGCAGAGGCTGGCGTCAGGCTTGCCGAAGCGAAAACGCGTGACTGAGAAGGTTGCAGCCAGGGCGCCGGAGGCAGCGAGCAACGTGTTGATAGCCGTGCCGGGCAGCGCGGCGAGAGGAGCGTGCATCCAGAGAAGCGCTCCGGCTGTGTTCCAGGCAAGCCATCCGACGAGCGCGAGCATGGAGCCGAAGACGACGTAGACGGCGTTGTGGCCGGGCATGGCGGTGGAGAGGCCTTCGCGCGGGAACTTGCCGCGACGAGGACCGGCGATCCAGACGAGAGCGAGCGCGCTGAGGCCGCCGAGAGCGTGGACGGTGGCGGCGCCTCCTGCGTCGAGGAAGCCGGAGCCGAGCGAGAAGTTCGCGCCGAGGGCGGAAAGCCAGCCGCCGGACCAAATCCAGTGAGCGGCGAGCGGAAAGACGACGGCGGCGAGCACGGCTGCCGATGCATAGCCTGCGGCGAGACGCAAGCGATCAGCTCCGGAGCCCCAGGGCAGCAGGACGGCCATGGCCACGGCGAGGAATTCAAAGAGGAGAGCAAGTTGAGCCTGAGGAGCGGCGGCGCCAAGACCGTGGAGCAGAAACGGACCAAGGCCCAGCACGCTCCAAGATTTGCCGGCGGCATGCAGAACAACGGCGTTGGTTCCCAGCGAGCCTGCAAAGGACGCGCCAACGAAAGCGAAGACGATGATGGCAACGGCAATGAGGGCGAGGTTGCCGAGCATGGCTTGCGCGGCCGAACGCGAGCGGCCGAGGCCGCTGTTGATGAGCGCCACTCCGGCAATCGCCATGGGAGCAAGCAGCAAGAGCCCAAGCGTGAGTGCGACCGCGGCATCGGACATGGGCGGGATCGAAGCGGGAACCGGAACAGGAACGATTGGAGGGATGGCGTTCATGGGCGGCTTGCCCCACGCGGCGGCATATGGCCCCGCACCGCGACCACCAGGCCCATGGCTTCAACCGCCAAACCGCAAAGGACAAACGCCACGCGGCGCGGCATGTCAGGAAATAGCACCAACGCGGCCACAGCCAGAAAGAATCCTGCGGGCATGACGAGCAGTCCGGCGTACTTCATGGTCTTTCCTTTTCGGAAATCCGTTTTCGGTGGGGACGAAGCCCGGTCTCAAGGTCCAATGAAAGAGATTCAGATTGCGAGGATTCTTGAGGCACCACGAAAACGGGCGTAAATCCTGTATGAATTCTAAAGCATTCGATCCGCAAAGCCCGGACGGGCGCTGCGGTTCTCGGGCCAGTTCATAGTGCGGGAGCATGCGGCGGACCTTTATAGATTCCTTTCGCCCCTCGGAAAATAATGGCCTGTGAGCATCCGTCCTGACCGTGCCGGCAGACTTCTTTCGCTGATTCTCGGCATCGTTACCCTTGCCTGTGTCGTGTTGCGGCTCGTCCAGGACGCCGAGCCGCGGTTGTTCCCATCCGGGAGCCACGAATTTCTGGCCGCGTTTTCGCTGGCGGCGATCGCATTCGCTTACCTGGTTTTCCAACTGGCGCATCGGCCCGAGCTCATGGAACTGGCGAAGGCGATCTTGCTGGCGGCGGCCTTTCTTTTCTGGGCGGCGAACCAGTTCTGGCCGAATCTGCCCCAGGCGCCGCTGTTCAACGACATTGCGATCGCGCTTTTTGTTCTGGATGTATTCCTTGTGATCAAGGGCTGGCCGCCGGCGTCGAAGGACGTCGTTTTCCCCGAAAGGGGTGGAGACAACACCGCTCGATTCGAAAAGGGTTGTTGCTGCGGTGGTCATTGTCGGTGGGATGCCGATGGCGTGATGGAAGAGATGAGCGTGGGTGGGTAAGGGATGGCAGCGGCAGTCCGATCGTGACCTTTGACCTGGCGTTCAGGGCAAGTTTGCCGGGGAAGGGCTCCGGCATGATATTTTGGCGGTGACCATTCCAATCTCTGGCGCGTGCGAGGCCGGAGAGCAGCTGGGGTGTAGTCTGCAATCGCACTTGTCACAACCGATTTTCTTTTCAAGCGGTTGCAGAGTTGGATTCCCACAAAAATTTTTCGCGATGTGGCACGGTGGTCTTGATGCGCCCATGCCGTTGGCTGCTATATTGAAATTTCGGGCTTCCCCGCCCCCAGCGTACATTTCTATTGCAGAGCGTTTCTTGTACATCACCCATGTGACCGCAAGCACATACGGCGCATACAAAGACGAAAGTCAAACCGGGAATCGTTCATGGCACAAATCTTCGACCGCAGCTCCAATGCACTGGCCCGCATGAGCCTGGTGTTGACGGGGTTGATTGTCATTGCCCTGGGTGTGACGCTGGACCAACTGCAGCGTTCGCCGTGGGTGACGCGCCAGGGCCAGCGCGCTGACCAGCCAGTGCCTTTCAGTCACAAGCATCATGTGCAGGGACTCGGTCTGCAGTGCCAATACTGCCACACGACGGTGGAGAAATCGAGCTACGCGGGGATTCCGCCAACGCGGACGTGCATGAACTGCCACGCGCAGATCTGGACCAACGCGCAACTGCTGGAGCCGGTGCGGCAAAGCTGGTACACCGGACAATCCATTCCCTGGATCAAGGTGCACGACCTGCCCGACTTCGTCTTCTTTAATCACGAGATTCATGTGAACAAGGGCATCGGGTGCGAGACCTGCCACGGGCGTGTAGACGAGATGCCGCTGATGTACGAGCAGAACACGCTGCAGATGGAGTGGTGCCTGGACTGCCATCGCAATCCGGCGAAGAACCTGCGGCCGACCAGCGAGATCTACAACATGGCGTGGCAAGAGCCGGCCGAGGACCATCCGGTGTGGTGCGCGGCCGTGAATGACAAGGCGGGCGTACCCACGGCGCAGACAGTGAGCTGCACAACGAAAGATCCGACGGGGAATCCGGCGGTGCTGGCGGCGATGACGCCGGAGGCGCTGCTGCGGCCGGCTTCTTTGACCAGCGGTTCCGCAGCGGCCGGCGGATCGGGGACTGCCGAGGCGGTGAATGGGTCCGCGGCGTCGCTTGGGGTGCAAAAGTTCACGAGCCAGGAAGAGCTGGGCATATTCCTCGTTGACCACTACAAGATCCGCACACCGAAAGACCTGACGAGCTGCGAGGTGTGCCACCGATGAGCGGGCGTGCGAGCGACATGGAAAGAAGCGCGACGATGAAGCAAGCGGCAAAAGAGCGCACCGCAAAGGCTAAAGCCCCCGAGTTTTCGGAGCCGGAGCCGGCACGAGCAAACTCGTGCCCTGATACAGGACTCGACAAGAAGCCCGTACCCGAGCCGATGACGCTCGAAGCGGTGCGCCGCGAGCTGAAGGGCGTAAAGGGCAAGAAATTCTGGCGGTCACTCGATGAACTGGCGAACACGCCGGAGTTTCAGGCCGCGGTCGAGCGGGAGTTTCCCTCGGCGACGCAGGAGTGGGTGGACCCGGTTTCGCGGCGCGGCTTCCTTAAGTTGATGGGCGCTTCGATGGCGCTGGCGGGGTTGGCCGGCTGCACGAAGCAGCCCGACGAGCCGATCTATCCCTACATCAAGGCGCCGGAAGATTTGATTCTGGGCAAGCCGATGTACTTTGCCACGGCGCATCCATTCGCCACTGGCGCGGTGCCGCTGCTCGTGAAGAGCGACGAGTTCCGGCCCATCAAGATCGACGGCAACCCCGATCACGCTTACAACCACGGCGGCTCCGATCCGTATTCGCAGGGCACGCTGCTCGACTTATACGATCCCGACCGCTCGCAGCACGTGACGTATCGCGGCGAGAACCGCGAATGGGGCGAATTTGCCGGTGCGCTGCGCGACAAGGTGACTTCGACCAAGGACGGAACGGGAATCTACTTCCTGAGCGCGACGATTTTGTCGCCGACGCTGGCGCGGCAGTGGAAAGAAGTGCAGACGGCGTGGCCGAAGGCGAAGCTGGTGCAGTACGATCCCGCGCTGGCCGGAACGATTTTGACGCAGGGATTCAACGTCCAATATGACCTGAGCGGCGCAGACGCGATCGTTTCGCTGGACGCGGATTTCATTTCGAGCGCCGCTTATCCGGGCTTCCACAAGTTGGTGCGCGACTACGCCGAGCGGCGCAAGAAGCCGGAAAACGGAATGAACCGGCTGTATGCGGTGGAGAGCACGACGACGACCACGGGCATGAAGGCCGAGCACAGGCTGGGATTGCGCGCAAGCGAAGTGCCCGCGTTTGCAGCGGCACTGGCTGCGGCGGTGGGCGTGCCGGGCGTGAGCGCTCCGAGCTACGCGTGGACCAATGAGCAGCAGAAGTTTCTTGCTGCGGTGGCCCAGGATCTGAAGGCGAGCGCAGGAAAGAGCGCTGTGCTGCCGGGACTTTACCAGGATCCATCGGTGGCGGCGCTGGCGGTGGCGATCAACAACGCGCTGGGCAATGTGGGCAAGACGGTTTTTGTTGCGAGCGAGCCGGCGATTCCGATGCCGAGCGATCAGTTGGGCGATTTCAAGGCGCTGGTCGCGGATCTGAACGCCGGCAAGGTGGATTGGCTGGTGATTCTGAACGCCAATCCGATTTACGATGCGCCCGCCGATCTCGATTTCGCCGACGCCTTCAATAAGGCCAACATAGTGGCGCACCTCGGTTCGCATTACAACGAGACCGGACAGCAGTCGCACTGGCATATTCCGGCGGCGCATTATCTGGAGTCGTGGTCGGACGCGCGGGCGTACGACGGAACGGTTTCGATCGTGCAGCCAATGATCGATCCGCTGTACGGCGGGCACACGGCGCACCACGTCTTCCAGGCGCTGCTCAATGAGCCGATGTTGAGCCCGTACGACGCGGTGCGCGAAACGCAGAAGGCGAACATCAAGGGAGATTTTGAAGCGGGCTGGCGCAAGGCCCTGCACGACGGGTGGATTGCGGACACGGCGTACGGCAAAGGCGATGCGGCGAGCGTGAAACTGAGCAGGACTGTTCCGACGCCGACGCCGAAAGATTCGCTGGAGATCATCTTCCGGCCCGATCCAAACATTTACGACGGGCGCTGGAACAACGTTGGCTGGCTGCAGGAGCTGCCCAAGCCGGTGACAAGCCTGAGCTGGGATAACGCGGCCATCATGAGTGGCGCGACGCTGACGAAGCTAGGCCTGGAAGAAGACGACATTGTTGAGCTGTGCGTAGGCGACGGGAAGGTGAAAGCGCCGGTGATTGTGGCGCCGGGACATCCCGACAACTCGGTGACTTGTTACCTGGGCTACGGGCGCGAGTTTGCAGGGCGCGTGGGATCGGGGCAGGGATTCAATGCGTACCTGATCCGCACCACGTGGGCGGCGCTCTATGCCACCGGCTCGATTCGCAAGCTGGAAGGCAAATGGGGCATCGCACTCACGAAGAGCCACTATCAGGATCACCGCGCAAAGTTCCTTGAGGGGCAGGGCAAAGGCAACAACTCACTCGAGGCCGATGAGGCGCTGGGACCGCGCGGCATCATCCGCTACGCGACGCTCGACGACTTCAAGGCCAATCCGAATTTCGCGCATGAAGGCGAACGATACGACACGCCGAGCCGCGACACGTCGCTGTTCCCGAACTGGCCGTACCAGGAAGCCAATGCATGGGCGATGTCGATCGACATGAACAGCTGCACGGGCTGCAATGCGTGCATCGTGAGCTGCTATGCCGAAAACAATATCGCGGTGGTGGGCAAGCAGCAGGTGCGGATCGGGCGCAACATGCAGTGGCTCCGGATCGACACCTATTTCGAGGGCGATTTGTCGGCGCCGCGCGCGCACTTCCAGCCGATGAACTGCCAGCAGTGCGAGAACGCTCCGTGCGAACAGGTTTGCCCGGTGGGCGCCACGGTGCACACGCCTGAAGGCCTGAACATGATGGTCTACAACCGCTGCGTAGGCACGCGCTACTGCTCGAACAACTGCCCCTACAAGGTGCGGCGGTTCAACTTCCTGCTCTACTCGGACTTTGAGACGGAGAGCCTGAAGCTGATGCGTAATCCCGACGTGAGCGTGCGCTCGCGCGGCGTGATGGAGAAGTGCAACTACTGCGTGCAGCGCATCAACGCGGCCAAGATCGAGGCAGACAAGGACAATCGCAACATCCGCGACGGCGAGATTGTGACCGCGTGCCAGCAGGCGTGCCCCGCGGAGGCGATCGTGTTCGGAAATATCAACGATCCGAATAGCAAGGTTTCGAAGCTGCGGGCGCAACAACGCAGCTACCAGGTGATTCCGGACCAGAACGCGCGCCCGCGGACGCAGTACCTGGCCGAGGTTTTGAACCTGAACCAGGAGATTGAGGAGACGCCGGTGGAGTACAAGTCGGCGTAAAAGCAGGGACCAGGGATTAGGGACAAGGGACCAAGGGACCGGGGCCAAAGGAACGACTTGAGCAGAGGTTTTTGAAGAGCAGCGATGGCGACGAAGGAAATAAAACCCAACGACCCCGCGATCGATCCGGCAACCGGAGAATACAGGGTCATCGCGCCGGGACAGACGTTCCGGTCGATCACCGAGAAGATCGCGCGCATTGTGTTGACGCCGCACACGCCGATGGGCTGGTTCGCGCTATTCACATTCACCGGCGGCGGCGCCGTAATGCTGCTCGTGGCGCTGACGTGGCTGTTCCTGAAGGGCGTGGGCATCTGGGCCATCACGCAGCCGGTGGCGTGGGGATTCGCCATCATCAACTTCGTATGGTGGATCGGCATCGGGCACGCTGGGACGCTGATCTCGGCGATTCTGCTTTTGTTCAAGCAAGGCTGGCGGAACTCGATCAGCCGGTTCGCCGAGGCGATGACGATTTTTGCGGTGGCCTGCGCGGCGCTTTTCCCGCTGATCCATGTCGGCCGCCCGTGGCTGGGGTACTGGCTGTTCCCGCTGCCGTTCACCATGACGGTGTGGCCGCAGTTCCGCTCGCCGCTGATGTGGGACGTTTTTGCGGTATCGACCTACGCGACGATCTCGGTGGTGTTCTGGTATGTCGGAATGATTCCGGACCTGGCGACGCTGAGGGACAAAGCGCAGTCGAAGGTTGCGCAGTACTTCTACGGGATGATCAGCCTGGGGTGGCGCGGATCGATCCGGCACTGGATGCGATTTGAGACGGCGTCGCTGCTGCTGGCCGGTTTGGCCACGCCGCTGGTGCTCAGCGTTCACACGGTGATCAGCTTCGATTTCGCGGTAGCCGTTCTGCCGGGCTGGCACACGACGATCTTTCCGCCTTACTTCGTGGCCGGCGCCATCTATTCCGGCTTTGCCATGGTGCTATCGCTGGCGATTCCGCTGCGCAAGTTCTATCACCTGGAGCAGCTTGTCACGGAGCGTCACATCGACAATTGCGGCAAGGTCATGCTGGTGACGGGCTTCATCGTTGCCTACGGCTACGGCATGGAAGCCTTTATGGCGTGGTACTCGGCAAACCACTGGGAGGCGTTCACGTTCTGGAACCGCGCCTTCGGGCCGATGGGGTGGTCGTACTGGGTGCTGGTCACCTGCAACCTGGCGATTCCGTTGACGACGCTGTGGTCGCGCAAGCTGCGCACGAACATTTCTTTCATGTTCGCCATTTCCATCATTGTGAACACGGGCATGTGGTTTGAGCGCTTCGTGATTGTCGTGACCAGCCTGACGCGCGACTTTCTGCCGTCGTCGTGGGGCACCTATCGCGCGACAAAGTGGGATTACATGACCTTCTTCGGCACGATCGGGTTCTTTGTGTTCCTGTTCCTCTTGTTTGTGCGCTTCCTGCCCATGATCCCGATGAACGAGATCCGGATGTTGCTGCCGGGCGCAAAGATCAAGCCCAAGGTGGCGGAGGCTGCAGACTAATGCCAGCGCGCGAAGGAACTTACGGCCTGCTGGCCGAATTCGATACGCCGGGCGACCTGGTGAGGGCCGTGCGGCAGGCGCACGAGGATGGATGGCGCCGCCTGGACTGCTACACGCCCTATCCCGTGGAGGAGGCGGCAGAAGTCCTTCACTGTGTTCGCAACAAGGTGCCGCTCTTGACGCTGATCGGCGGATTGATGGGTGGCGCAGCCATGTTTGCGTTGGAGGCGTGGATTTCGGTGCTCGCCTACCCGCTTGACATTGGAGGGCGCCCGACGTATTCGTGGCCGGCGTTCATTGTGCCGGCGTATGAATGGACAATTCTATGGGCCGGTTTATCGGCTGCGTTCGGCATGCTGGCACTGAACGGTTTGCCCGCGCTCTATCATCCGCTGTTCAACGCGCCCAACTTTCGCGACGGCGCGACGACAGACAAGTTCTTCCTTTGTTTGGAGGCGCTGGACCCGAAGTTCGACCTTGTGGAGGCGAAAGCGTATCTCGAGAAGTTCCATCCGAACTCGGTGGTGGAGGTGGAGTACTGATGAACCACCTCAGAGATCAGGGATCAGGGGTCAGGGATCAGAGAGCGACTCTTGCTCGCAGCATGCAGCGCATCGTGGCAGTCGCGGGGATCTCTGCGTTGCTGCTGATCGCCGGATGCCGGCAGGACATGCAAGACCAGCCGAAGATGGACCCGCAGCGCGGCTCGGACTTTTTTGCCGATCATCGCGGGGCACGGCCGCAGGTGCTGAACACGGTGGCGCGCGGGCAACTCCACGGCGACAGCTACTTCTATACCGGCGTAGTGCAGGGGCCGAACGGCTACAAGCAGGAGCTGGACGAGATGCCCTTCCCGGTAACGATGGAAGTACTGAAGCGCGGGCAGGAGCGGTTCAACATTTACTGCACGCCATGCCACTCGCGCGTGGGCAATGGGCTGGGTGAGATTGTGCAGCGGGGATTCAAGCCGGCCGGCAATCTGCACGACCAGGTACGGATGTCGCAGCCGCTCTCGCACTATTTCTACGTAATGACGCACGGCTACGGCGCCATGCCCGACTACTCGTCGCAATTGCCCCCGGAGGACCGCTGGGCGGTGGCGGCGTATATTCGCGCGCTGCAGCTCAGCCAGGACGCCACGGTGAAAGATGTGCCGGCGGGAATGGACGTCAGAAGCCTGAAGGAGCTGGCCGCGGAACAAGTCCATCCCGAGTACGCACAACCATGGCCGATGCCTTCGACGGCGATCCAGGCAACGGCGCCTGTCGCCGGCGAGGGAACTCCGGGGATGGCTCCGGCCTATCCGGCGAATCCGAAGATTTCGATTCCCGCAAGCAAACCGGCTGCAGCGGGCCAGAAGTAAGGAAGAAAAGGAATGGCTCAGGAACCTCGCGCAATTTCGCACGCCAAGACGCTTCCCGCCGACCTGGGCGCACCCGCGTTTGTTGACGCGTGGCGGACGCGCGCCTTGATGGTGGGCGCGATTTTTTCAGTGATCGCTGTGATTCTGGCGTTTCTTGGACAGGCGCAGGACGGGCTGGGCTGGGATCACCTGCTGCGCGCCTGGACGCTGGGCACGATGGTGACGTGGGGGCTGTGCATCGGCGGCTTGGCCATGCTGATGGTGCAGTACTGCTCGGGCGGCAAGTGGGGCTTGCTGTTGCGGCGGCCGTTTGAGGCCATGAGCCGGACAATGCCGCTGGTGCTTACCTATTGGCTCGCGATCGCCATCTTTATGAAGCGGCTGTACCTGTGGGCGAATTACGCGAGCGACAGCGAGACGGCGACGGCAGTCAGCAAGAATCTAATCACCGAATTCCAGAAGCACTGCATGGATTTCAAGCGGCCCATGCTGAATCCCGTCTCATTCTGGTGGGTGGGCTTGCTGTGCTTCGCCATCTGGGGCTTCTACGCATGGCGGCTGAACACACTGGGCCTGAAGCGCGATACGCAAGGGCCGGAGACGACGCCTTACTGGATCAAGAAGCTCGAAAACTTCAGTGGACCCGGAATTGTGATCTACTCCATCACCATGACCGCAGGCGCCATCTACTGGGTCATGTCGATGGACCCGACGTGGTTTTCGACCGTATACGGCCTGCTCTTCCTGGTGGGTCAGGGGTACGCGGTGCTGGCGTTCGGAATCATCGTGGCCGTTTCGCTTTCGAAGGCTGAACCGTTCAAAACGATCCTGCGCCAGACCGAGCAGCACGACCTGGGCAAGCTGACATTTGCCTTTGTGATGCTGAATATCTACCTGGCTTTCGGACAGTTCCTGATCATCTGGTCGGGCAATCTGCCAGACGAGATCAACTGGTACCTCGATCGCGTCCGCGGGGGCTGGGGCGTAATCATCACGCTCGATTTCATCTTTCACTGGCTGATTCCGTTTACCATGCTGCTCTCGCGCGACCTGAAGCGCAACAAGAAACGGCTGGTGCGGGTGTGCCAATGGATGGTGTTCGCGCGGGCGTTCGACATGTTCTGGCTGATCGAACCGAACTTCAAAGACGCTGCGCGCAACCTGCACTTCAGCTGGGGAATTCTGGAGTACATCGCAGTGCCCGCAGCATTGTTCTGCTTCTGGGTGGCTTATTTCTGCAAACAGCTGAGGATGCGGCCGGTGGTGCAGACGAACGATCCGCATCTCAAGGAGATTCTGGAGCCTGAACATGCCCACGCATAACCAGCCCGATCCCGGGCACGTGCCGGAGAAGCACGAAGTCGACGCGAACCTGGGCTACGAACGCACCGACGCGAACGTGACGGGCATCGTCGTGTTTATCACTGCACTGGCCATATTTGCCGCGGTCACGGGGCTATTGTGCTACGGCATCGGCAAGGTCATCAATGCGCATTTGAACAAAGAAGACGGCCCCAACAGCAAATGGACGAAAACGGTGGATATCCGCCAGCTGGGCAACATGCCGTCGAGCCCCGAAATGCAGAACAAGGTGGCGGAACTGACGCAGACGTTCCCCACGCCTCGGTTACAGACCGATGACGGCAACCAGGACATCGCCAACATGCATGCGCGCGAGAACCTGCTGCTCGATCACTACACGTGGATCGATCAGTCGAAGGGCACGGTCAGAATTCCGATTGAACGCGCCATGCAGTTGATCGCGGAACGCGGGCTGCCAGTAGCACCGAAAGTGGAAACCGAAGCACCGATGATGGGCGACAGCACGCCGACCGTCACCATGCCGCTGACCGACGGATTTGCGCCGACGAGCTTCGAGCAGGAAGAGGCGCAGGAGCGGGCCATCCGGGCGCAACAGCAGGGCGGCCAGTGAAGCAGGGAACAGAGATTAGGGAACCAGGAGTCTAAAGAATGCAGTTGATAGACACAATCCGAAGAAGCTGGCGGGCCGCGGCGGTGGCCACAGCGGGCGCGATTGTGCTGTCGTTGGTTCCCGGAGGTGTGAGCGGGCAGGTTTCGAGCTATGGAGACAAGGAATCGGGAACGGCGAACACAGTGCCGGGAGTGCTGAACGGCGTGGGCATTGACCAGCACCTGAATACGCAGCTACCGCTCAACCTGACGTTTACCGACGATGCAGGCAAGCAGGTGACGCTGGGCAGCTACTTCGGCGAGATTCCGGCGATTCTGGCACTGGTCTACTACCGGTGCCCGATGCTCTGCAGCGAGGAACTTGACGGGCTGACGAGTGCGCTGGAGATGGTACGGTTCGTCCCCGGCAAGGATTTCAACATCGTCGTGGTGAGCATCGACCCCACCGAGGGCACGGACCTGGCCGCGGAAAAGAAACGCACCTACCTGATTCGGTATGGACATCCCGAGACGGCCAACGGGTGGCACTTCCTGACAGGCACGCAGTCGAACATCGATGCGTTGACGCAGGCAGTTGGCTTCCGGTACGTCAAGCTGACGGTTCCGGGGAGCAACCTGACGCAATATGCGCATGCCAGCGCCATTCAGATCGTGACGCCGCAGGGCAGGATCGCCCAGTACTACATGGGTGTGGAGTACTCGCCCAAGGACATGCTGCTGGGGCTTGACGAGGCCTCGTCAAACAAGATTGGGTCACCGGTCGACAACATTCTGACCTACTGCTACCACTACAACCCCGAGACGAACACACACGACTTGATCATTTCGCGGGTGGTGCAGGCAGGCGGGTTGCTCACGCTCCTGCTGCTGGGCGGATTCATGCTGGTCATGTTCCGCCGCGACTCCCGGCATGACGACGTAATCGGACCGGGACCGCACGGGGTACCAAAGAAAGTGAACGGATAAAGGAATGGACCACATCAGCCCAGTACTATGGCAATTCCTCGAGAAGTGGCTGACGCACTTCTCGCTTTTTCCGCCGGAGGCGTCGAAGATCGCCCCGGAGGCGGACGCGCTGTACTTCTTCATGGTCCTGGTGAGCCTGGTTGGACTGACGCTGGTGGTGTTGCTGATCGTGGCCTTCTCCATCCTGTACAACAAGAACCGTCATCCGCAGGCGGTGCAAATCGAGGGATCAACACTTCTTGAAGCCACGTGGACGATCATCCCGTTGGGGCTCTTCCTGGTGATGTTCGTGTGGGGCGCGCTCCTTTACTTCCGCATCTACACACCTCCCGCCAACGCCATGAATATCTACGTGGTGGGCAAGCAGTGGATGTGGAAGATCGAGCATCCGGGCGGCCAACACGAAATCAACATGCTTCATGTGCCCACGGGCCAACCCGTTCAACTCACGATCATCTCGCAGGACGTGTTCCACAGCTTTTCGATTCCGGCTTTCCGAGTGAAGCGTGAAGCGATTCCGGGGCGTTACACGACGGTGTGGTTCGAGGCCACGGAGCCCGGCACCTATCACCTGTTCTGCACGCAGTATTGCGGCACGAACCACTCGCAGATGATTGGCGACGTGATCGTGATGAAGCCCGATGACTTCAAGAAGTGGCTGGCCGGCTCAACGAGCGGGAACTCGCTGGCACAGGACGGTGAGCGCCTCTTTTCCAGCCTGAGCTGCAATGCGTGCCACAACGCGCGGCCCGACGCGCGAGGGCCAAACCTGGTGAATGTGTACAATTCCAATCTCACGCTTTCGACGGGGCAGACCGTAACTGCCGATGACGCCTATCTTCGCCAGTCAATCCTGAACCCGTCGCAATACATCACGCAAGGTTACGCGCCGATCATGCCCACGTACCAGGGTCAAATCAGCGAAGAGGGTGTAATCGCCCTGGTCGAATACATCAAGAATCTCGATTCCGACTATCGCCTGCAGGAAACTCTAAACACCACCGATATACCGCCGAATCAAGAAAAGGCGCCGGGAGCGGGCCAGCAGCCCGCCGCGCAGAAGGAGGTCAAGCCATGAGCGCTGCCACCATCGTCAGTCTTCCCGATCAGTCAACGGCCAGGGTTCCCAAGATGAACTTCCTGACCAAGGAGAATGGCCTGCTGAGCTGGCTGTTAACCAGCGACCACAAGCGGATCGCCACGCTCTACCTGATCTCCATTACGTTTTTCTTTTTCGTTGGCGGCGCGCTGGCGGGACTCATTCGCCTGGAACTGCTGACTCCGCAGAGCGACCTGATGGCGGCGGACACCTATAACAAGGTGTTCTCAATGCACGGCCTCATCATGGTCTTCCTGTTTCTGGTGCCGTCGGTGCCGGCCACCATCGGGAATTTTCTTGTTCCCATGATGGTGGGAGCCAAGGACCTAGCGCTGCCCAAGGTCAACCTCCTCAGCTGGTATCTCTACATCATCGCGGGCGGCATGATGCTCTACACGATGGCGGTAGGTGGCGTTGATACAGGCTGGACCTTCACCACGCCGCTTTCGACCCACTACCTGAACACCCATGTCATTTCGGCTGGCCTGGCGGTGTTTGTAGCCGGATTCAGCTCCATCTTCACGGGGCTGAACTTTGTGGTGACGATCCATAAGATGCGCTGCCCGGGCATGACCTGGTTCCGGCTGCCGCTGTTTATCTGGTCGAATTACGCGGCCAGCATCCTGATGATCCTGGGCACGCCGGTTCTGGCCATCGTGCTGGTGCTGGTCGTCCTCGAGCGCACCCTGCATATCGGCGTTTTTGATCCCGCTAATGGCGGCGACCCGATTCTCTTCCAGCATCTGTTCTGGTTCTACTCGCACCCGGCGGTGTACATCATGATTCTGCCCGGTATGGGCGTGATCAGCGAGGTGGTTTCAACGTTCAGCCGCAAGCGCGTCTTCGGCTACACCGCGGTCGCATTTTCTTCGGTGGCCATCGCGGTCTTCGCTTTCTTTGTGTGGGCCCATCACATGTTCATCATGGGTATCTCGAATTATTCCGCGCTGGTGTTTTCTTTGATGACCATGCTGGTCGCGGTGCCGTCGGCCATCAAGATATTCAACTGGGCCTTCACACTCTATAAAGGATCAATCACCTTTGAGACACCGATGCTTTACGCGTTCGGGTTCATGGGCCTATTCACCATCGGCGGCATGACCGGCGTTTTCCTGGGCGCCACGGGAACCGACATTCACCTCACCGAGACCTACTTTATTGTGGCCCACTTCCACTTCGTCATGGTCGGTGGCATGTTGATGGCGTTCCTCTCGGGCATTCACTTCTGGTGGCCGAAGTGGACAGGGCGCATGTACCCGGAAAAGATCTCGCAACTGGCGGCGCTGACCACGTTCATCGGATTCAATCTGACGTTCTTCCCGCAGTTCATTCTGGGCACGCTGGGCATGCCGCGGCGCTATGCGGCCTATCCGCCGGAGTTCCAGGTACTGAACGTCTTCTCGACCGCGGGCGCAACGGTTCTGGGCGTCGGCTACCTGCTGCCGATTCTCTACTTGACGTGGTCGCTGAAGTACGGCGCCGTCGCCGGAGATAACCCGTGGCAGGCGACTGGACTGGAGTGGCAAACGCAGTCGCCGCCGCTGACGGAGAACTTTGTTGAGCTTCCCATCATGGATCACGAGGCCTACGACTACGATTGGCTCGAGCGCCAGAAGCAGAAAGAGGTAGCCAGTGTCGGATAGCACCGCAATTGCGAACGGCGCGCTGGCGGAGGAGCATCACGAGCATCCATCGTACCAGCGTCACCATTTCGAGACTGTCGATCAACAGTTCGACGCCACGAACTTTGCCATGTGGCTCTTCCTGCTGACCGAAGTCATGTTCTTTGGCGGGCTCTTCATGGCCTACCTGATCATGCGTAATTGGTACTACCCGGCGTTTGTTGAAGGTTCGCACCAGCTGAGCATTTTCTGGGGCACTGCCAATACGGCTGTACTGATTGCCTCGAGCTTCACCATGGCCATGGCCGTCTGGTCCGCGGAGGTGCGCCGCAAGGGCTCGCTTCTACTTTTTTTAAGCCTCACGCTCGTGTTCGGGTTCGTCTTCCTTGGCATCAAAGGCATCGAGTGGCACGAGAAATGGGAGAAGCACCACGTTCCCGGGCTGCACCAGTACAGCATTGCGGCGTTCATCAATCCTGCTTCGGACCCTGAAGTGCACAAGCAGTATCCGGACGACAAGCCGCTGCCAGCCGACATGGCCCAGAAGACCGAAGAATATTTCTTTCTCTATTTCGCCATGACCGGCATGCACGCGCTGCATATGGTGGTGGGCGTCAGCATTCTAATCTTCATGATCTTTCGAGCCAAGGCCGGGGACTACACCTCGGGCCACGTGACATTTGTGGAGAATTTCGGCCTCTACTGGCACTTCGTCGACATCATCTGGATTTATCTCTTCGCGCTGCTATATCTGATCAGCAGACACTCCTGAAGGACGTGAACCGCATGAGCGAACCAACAAAGCACGACGAGCACGAGCATCACATCGTCAGTCCCGCCACTTATGTGGTGATATTCCTCGCATTACTGCTGGGCACGGCGGCAACGGTGGCGGTTTCCTATATCGATCTGGGCGTCTGGAACCCGGTTCTTGCGCTGGCCATCGCCTCCACCAAGATGATTCTGGTGGTGTTGTTCTTCATGCATGTCAAATACAGCACCAAGCTCACCAAGCTGACCGTAGCCTCAGGCGCCTTCCTCTTTCTCGTACTCATCAGCATGACTCTGACGGATTACATGAGCCGGGCTTGGGGGCGGTGGTAGAGAAACAGGGATCAGGTATCAGTGGTCAGGGATCAGTTTTGGACCGCCTAAGGGCGGCCCTTGCTGTTGGGGGCAAGCTCGACCGGCCGTGGTTCAATCGTCCGGCCTTTGGGCTGGTGCGGCCTATGACGGGCGCTTCCCTTTCCCGCAAATTCAATACTGAGGTTTACATCCGCAAGTGCGGCAGTCTCCGCTCGGCTGCAGAGCGAACGATGCGATGATGACGCCACGCGATGTATCGGGGATCACATTAAGCCGCGTTCGCTGCTGTCCTATAATGGGCCACAATCTCATTCCCGGAAGTTGCGTGTTTCGTTGAGCGTTATCCGATGGATTCCGCGCTCATCCCCATTTGAAGATTTTTAGAAAAGGGGAACGCGGATTCGGTTTTCGGAGCCGCGTGACGGATCCAATGTTCAAACGGACGTGCAAGGGCCCTGCCGGCGGCGGGGCAGGGAATCGAGCCAAGGGAGCTGGGCTGCGCGCCGGCCGACTAGCATCGGCTGGTGCAGTGCTCGCCGCCGGGCTCCTGACTTTTCTCGCGCTTGGTCCGGCGGCCGTGGCGCAAAGTTCGAATCCGGCCGCGCAAGCCAATCCCACCCCACAGCGAGCGCCGCAGCCCACCCATATCCCTCCTCGCGTTCTTGAAGCGCAGCGATTTCTTGCGCGGCGCGGGTGGACTGCGAGCCGTGGGGTGCCCCCACGGGCGAGTGCGGTGCGCGACATGGGCGCTCCGCGCTGGAACATTTTTGCAGGCGCCGCAGCTGCAACGGCGCTAGGCACGAGAAACACGTCGACGAGCAACACCTGGCAGCCCCTTGGTCCTGCCGCTGTTCTCACACCGGACTTCGGACTCGTGAGCGGCCGCGTGACCTCGATTGCGCTCGATCCCTCTGACGCGACAGGGAACCGCCTCTACGTGGGAACCACTGGCGGCGGCGTGTGGATGGCGAACAATGCGGGCGCATCGCCGACCTCGGCGATCGTGTTCACGCCGCTCACCGATGCGGTGGCTGCACTAAGCGGAGTTACCGACGCATCCATCAGCATCGGCGCACTCAGCGTGCAACCTGGCGGGACGGGCGTGATCCTCGCCGGCACGGGCGACCCGAACGACGTGCTCGACTCGTACTACGGGGCGGGCATCCTGCGCTCCACAGACGGCGGGAACACCTGGAGCCTGATCGAGCAAACCTCGGACCAGGAAGATTCTCTGAGTATTGAGGACGCGAGCTTTGTGGGACAGGGCTTCGCGGGCTTTGCCTGGAGCACCGTGAATCCGCAGCTCGTAGTGGCCGCGGTTTCAGAGGCCTATGAAGGCACGCTGGTGAATGCCGACTGGCAACTGACATCGTTTGAAGGGCTGTTCTACTCCACCGACAGCGGAACAACATGGCACCTCGCAACCATTACCGATGGCAGCGGCCAGGTGTTGCAGGGTCCGCTCAGTCCTCTGCGCACGCACGGCAACGCAGCCACCGCTGTGGTATGGAACCCTGTGCGGCGGTTATTCGTGGCCGCGGTGCGCGATCACGGCTACTACCAATCGACTGACGGCGTGACTTGGAATCGCCTCGGCGACCAGCCCGGTGCCGGACTTACCACAGATATGTGCCCTCCGAATCCAGGGCGAACAGGCTCCATCGCCTGCCCGATCTATCGCGGCACGTTGGCAGTAAATCCGCAAACCGGAGACACATTTGCATGGACCGTGGACCTGAATAACCAGGACCAGGGCTTGTGGCAGGATCAGTGTGCGATAAGCGGCGGCGTGTGCAGCAACCCGGCGATTACCTTTGGCAAACAATGGAACACGTCGGCGCTCGAGACCGGCACGCTTGAGGGTGCGGCCACCATCGCGGACGGCGACTACAACCTCACGCTGGCGGCGGTTCCCTCGCAGCAGGACACGCTGCTGCTGGCGGGAGTCAACGACTTGTGGAAGTGCAGCCTGGCCATGGGCTGCGCGTGGCGCAACACGACAAACTCCACCACCTGCATGAGCGCGCAGGTGGCCGAGTACCAGCATGCTCTCGAATGGAACACGGCCAATCCGCAGGAAGTGTTTGTGGGCAACGACAGCGGACTCTGGCGATCGATGAACGCGATCGGAGAATCAGGATCGGCATGTTCCGCGAACGATTCCGCGCACTTCCAGAACCTGAACGGCGACCTGGGATCGCTGAGCGAGGTGGTGAGCCTGTCCGAGGTGGTGCAGTCGCCTTACATGCTGATGGCCGGGTTGGGCGTGAATGGAACCGCAGGCGTGAAGAGCTCAACTACAACTGCGGATTGGCCGCAGATCCTCTCGGGCTACGGCGGCCCGGTTGCGGTCGACCCTGTCCAAGGTTCCGAGTGGTTCGTCAATGACCAGCCGGGAGTCGCCATCTACCTTTGTTCGCAATCGGCTCCCTGCACCCCTGCCTCGTTCGGCTCAAGCCCGGTGGTCACCGATGCAGATGTGGGTGGCGACGGCGACACCATGCCCAACCCAGCGACGTTCCTGGTGGATCCGCTGGACAATGCGCAACTGCTGATCGGAACCTGCCGCGTTTGGCGGGGCTCGGCCAACGGCGCCGGCTGGAGCGCAAACAACACCATCAGCCCGATTCTCGCGAGCGCGGCGACGGGCGCCGGCTGTAGCGGGAACGCTCTGATCCGGTCAATGGCCGCCATGCCGCTAGCCTCCGGCGGCGAGGTGATTTACGTTGGCATGTACGGCAGCGCAAGCAATGGCGCGAACCTGCCCGGCCATGTTCTGAGCGCAGACTTCGATCCCTCGTCGAATGCCGCCCCAGTGTGGAACGATCTCACGCTGAATCCCGTTGCAAACGATTCCCACACGCTCAATGCGTACGGCCTCGACATCTCCAGCGTCGTTATCGACAGCCACGATGCCACAGGCAACACGATCTATGTGACCGTCGAAGGATTCGAGAGCGCGGGCGAGAGAGTACAGACTGTGTACCGCTCGACGAACGGCGGAGCAACATGGAACACCATCACGGCTGACCTGCCGGACGCCCCTGTAAACAGCCTCGCGGTCGACCCGCAAAATGCCAACACGGTTTATGCGGCAACCGACGTAGGAGTGTACTTCACCACCGAGGTGGCGAGCTGCGCGCAAGCGCTCTCGAATTGCTGGTCGGTGTTTGGCTCCGGATTGCCCAGCGCGCCGGCAGTTGCTCTCAGCGCCGCGCCCGCCTCGGCCTCTGAGCCGGTATTGGTGGCAGCCACGTATGGTCGAGGCATTTGGGAGACTCAGCTATGGAGCGCGGGAACGGGTCTGACAACCGCAACGGCAATTCCGTCGAGTTTGACGTTCCCCAGTCAAGCGTTTGGCACTGCCGGCAATGCGTTGAGCGTGACGCTTGAGAACACGGGAAGCCTGGCGCTGGCGGTCACGTCGATCGCGATGAGCGGGAGCTTCAGCGAGAGCGACAGCTGCGCGAACACGAGTGTGCCCGTAGGCGGAAGCTGCACGATCGATGTGACGTTCACGCCGCAGGCTACCGGGCCACTGAGTGGCAAAATGACCATCTACGCCAACGTTTATGGCGGGCAACTGACAGTCGATCTGACCGGGACGGGCGCGGCGGCGGGAGTGGTCATGCTGACGCCGTCGACCCTCGACTTCAGCCAGGTGGAGGTGGGAGTGACCTCAACGCCGCTCCAGGTGACCGCTGCCAACAACGGACCGGCGCCAATTCCAATGGCCAGCTTGTACATCACGCCGCCGTTCGTCATTTCGAGCAACTCCTGCGGCACAACCAGCCTGGCGGCGAACTCCACCTGCCAATTGCAGGTGGAATTCAAGCCTACGCAGGCCGGTCCGGCGTCGGGCATGCTCACCTTGACCGACGGAGCGGGCACGCAAACGGTCGACTTGAGCGGGACGGGCGAGGCTCCGCCGACTGACGTGCTGAATCCCACTTCGCTTCCATTTCCGGCGACGCCGGTTGGACAGCTTTCGGCACCCTTGCCGGTGACGATCACAAACTCCGGCGGCGTGCCCCTGACGTCGATCTCCGTTTCGGCGAGCGCGCAGTTCCGGGAGACGAACACGTGCGGGACACAACTGGCGGCGGGAGCGGTGTGCACCGTCAACGTGACCTTCACTCCTACCCAGGCGAGCGCGGTCGCCGGGACGCTGACGATCACGGACGCGGTGCAGACGCAGACCGTGGCTTTAAGCGGAACCGGGCTCGCGCCGCCGGCATTCAGCGTGAGCCCATCGAGTCTCGTCTTTATCAATCAGTTGCCGGGCGTGGCGAGCGCGCCGCAAACGATCACCATCGGCAACACCGGCGGTTCACCAATGGCAAACGTCGCATTCCAGATTACCGGCGCCGCGGCTAGGAACTACTCGATCACCGTAACCACATGCGGAGCGATGCTCGATAACGGCAGCAGTTGTACGGCGCAGATCGTGTTTACGCCGTCCGCGACGGGCACTATTGCGGCCACGCTTGCGGTGTCATCGTCGACCTCTGGAGTGGCGCCGGCGACGGTGCAGTTAAACGGGTCGGGGCAGCTTTCGACCGGCCTGGCTACGAACCCGTCGCAGATCGCTTTTGCGGTGGTTGCGGCAGGACAATCGAGCACGGCGCAGGCGGTGACTGTGACCAACTCGAGCGGGTACGAGATTGGATCGCTTTCGCTCGCGGCAAACGCACCATTCAGCATCGCACAAAACACCTGCACCGGCAGCCTTGCCGCGGGGGCGAACTGCACCGCTTCAGTGGTCTTCCAACCCAGTTCCGGAGGGGCCTCGTCCGGCGCGCTCACGGTGAGTTCCTCAGCCGTCGCGACGCCTGCAACCGTTGCGCTTTCGGGAACCGGATTCGACTTCACTGTTGGAATCACGGGCCCGGTCAGCCAGACCGTGGCGAGCGGCCAGCAGGCAAGGTACACCGTGGTGATCTCGCCCGCCGGCTCCGGCGGAACATTCAACTTTACCTGCGGGACGCTGCCCACGAATGCGCTATGCCTGTTCAATCCGTCGACTGAAACCGTCAGCGCGGGCGTGCAGGGCAACGTTGAGGTGCAAATCTCCACCGGCAACGGGTCGACGGCGCGCCTTGAAAGATCGAGTCCAAACCAGACGGGTTTCTGGCGCGCGCTGCCATTGATCTGCGGACTGCTGGCGCTTCCGCTTGCCGTCTCGAGGCGCCGCAAACTCTGGCTGCTGGTGGTGTTGCTGGTGGTTATTGCCGGAGGCGTTTCCAGTTGCACCAGCTCCGGCGGCGGAACGGGCGGCACTGGCGGCCAGGGCAACGGCTCCAAAACGCCACCAGGGACATACACAATTCCCGTCAACGTCACTTCGATGGGGATCACGCATCAGGTGAGCGTGACGCTGATGGTCGACTGAGTGCGTACGGAGCACGTGGCGCGCACGCCGAGGAAAGGAGATAAGTTAGGACCGGATATACTGAGTCTTCGACGGCCGATCAGGGCATCCGCGCCGAGTCAGCGCAAACAAAGAAAACAGGCGAGAAGGAATGGCAGCGAAAGTAACCCCGGAAGACGTGGAGCGAGTGGCCGAGCTGGCGCATCTGGAGCTCGCGCCGGAAGAGACCGAGCGCATGCTTCGCGATCTGAACGCCATCCTCGACTACGTGGCCGAGCTGAATGAGCTGGATACATCGAACGTGGCGCCGCTCGCGCAGGTGAGCGAACTCGGGAGCGATGCCACCGATGAGCCACGGGCCGACCGGGTAGAACCCTCGCTGAAACGGGATGTTGTGATGACGCAGGCGCCGGAGACGAACCAGGTGTTTTTCAAAGTGCCAAAAGTGATTGAGAGATAGGGAACAGGGAACAGGGAACAGGGAACAGGGAACAGGGAACAGGGAACAGGGAACAGGGAACAGGGAACAGGGAACAGGGAACAGGGAACAGGGAACAGGGAACAGGGAACAGGGAACAGGGAAAAGGGAACAGGGAACAGGGAACAGGGAACAGGGAACAGGGAACAGGGAACAGGGAACAGGGAACAGGGAACAGGGAACAGGGAACAGGGAACAGGGAACAGGGAACAGAGAGGCGTTCTTGGTCAGCGAAGCCAAATCAGCTGAAAAGTACGTGGAGAAGCCGAAGACGCTGGCTGCGCTGCGCGCAGAGATCGCGAGCGGGCGCACGAAGGCTGCGGAGCTGGCCGCCGGATACTACGAGCGCATCGAGACGCTCAACCCGCGGCTGAACGTCTTCCTGAGCCTGACCAAGGAGCGCGCGCTTGAGCAGGCCGCGCGGATCGACGCATTGGCCGCGAAGGGTGGCCCGTTGCCTCCGCTGGCCGGGGTTCCCATGGGCATCAAGGACGTGCTGGTGGTTGAGGGCGCGCCGTCGACAGCGGGCTCCAAAATTCTTCAAGGCTACTGTCCACCCTACGACTGTACTGCCGTAGCAAGGCTGGAAGCGGCAGGTGCGGTGCTGCTGGGAAAGACGAATTGCGATGAATTTGCCATGGGCTCGTCGAACGAGAACTCCGCTTACGGGCCGGTGCGCAATCCCGTCGATCCAGAGCGGGTTCCCGGCGGTTCGAGCGGCGGATCGGCCGCGGCGGTGGCGGCCAACCTGGCCGTGGCCACGCTTGGAACAGACACGGGTGGTTCAATTCGACAGCCAGCCAGTTTTTGTGGTGTGGTGGGCGTGTTACCCACCTACGGACGCGTCTCGCGCTACGGGCTTATCGCCTTCGCCTCCTCGCTCGATCGCATCGGACCGCTCGCCGGGAACGTGCGCGACGCCGCAGCGATACTGGGCGTGATCGCCGGCCACGACCCGAAGGACGCCACCAGCTCGCCGGCACCGGTCGCAGATTACGCTTCCGAGAGCGAAAAGCCCGTAGCAGGGCTGCGCATCGGGGTTCCCGCAGAATACTTCGGCGAGGGTCTCGATCCCGAGGTGCGCGCGGCCATCGAGAAAGGCATCGGCGCGCTCGAGGCGGCCGGGTGCACGGTAAAGCCGATCTCGCTGCCTCATACGAAATACGCGGTACCGACCTACTACCTGGTGGCGACGGCCGAGGCCAGCGCCAATCTGGCGCGCTTTGACGGCGTGCGCTACGGTTACCGTTCGCCCAACTCCGCGACACTCTCCGACATGTACTCGCACTCGCGCGATGAGGGATTTGGCGCCGAGGTCAAGCGACGCATTTTCCTTGGAACCTATGCGCTGTCGGCGGGCTACTACGATGCGTACTATCTGAAAGCGCAGAAAGTTCGCCGTTTGTTGGCCGAAGAGTTTCTACGCGCCTTTGCCGAAGTGGATGCCATCGTGACGCCGACTTCGCCATTCCCCGCGTTTAAGCTCGGCGAAAAAACGGGCGATCCGCTGGCCATGTATCTGGCCGACATCTATACGGTAACAGCCAGTCTGGCCGGTATTTGCGGAGTCTCGGTGCCCTGCGGAACGACGAAGGCGGGACTGCCGGTGGGGATGCAGGTACTTGCCCGTCACTTTGGCGAAGGCACCGCGTTTCGCGTGGCGCGAGCAGTTGAAGCTACAGGAATTTAGGAGTACGGGGCCATGAGCAAGGGTGCGGCTTTTGCGGTTGCGGTATTGGCGGTATCGGCAGGGGTTGGCTTATTTGCGCGAGCGGCGGAACACAAAACGCACAGCGTGATTCTGGGAGCGGTGAAAAGCGTGCCTTATTCCAAGGCCGGCGACCCGGCCAGCGCTGCCGCTGGGGAAAATATTCTCAAGATCCGTGCCCTCCTGGTCGACGGTGTGCTCAAGGAGTGGACCACGGGCGACGCGCATGAGGTGACGGATCGCAGCTTCGTGGTGCGTCGCGTGATCCGGCTCAACGATGCTTTGCCCGGCGACAAACCGGGCCCGGGCACAAAGCTGGAGCGATGGGTTTGGCAGCGCGGGCCGTGGCTGCTGGTGGAGCGCGCCACCGGCCGTGTGACCGCGCTCCACTTGCCCGACTACGACCCCAGCGTGAGCCAGGTCAGTTGGTTCCGCGACTTTGCCGCATACTGCGGCCTGACCGCCAGCGGCAAGAGCCTCTATGCCGTGGTGGCGCAGGTTGCCGCACGCAAGGCGATTCTGGCCAAAAAGCTCGCGGCTTTCGACGCGAAGAATTACCCCGACCCGGTCTGCGCGGCACCCGACTGGCAGCGCGAGCCTCTGCGCATCACATTTCATCCCACGGGCAGCGATGCGGTAAGCTACGACATCGTCCCCGGCTCGGCGGTGCTGGTTGAGGACACGGGCGACGAGGACAAGACGCCGGAGGCAGCGCCGGCAAAGTAGGGCGCCAGCGGGTCGGCAAGTCAGCAAGTCAGCGGGTCAGCACGAGAGCGCATCGGCGCGCTTGGTCGGCAAGGGAATGGAGTTTCTAGAAGAACTTTTACGGCTAGCTGAGGCCGCGCATGGACATCTGTGCGCGGGACAGGTCCTGGGTGTGCGCATGGCCCTTCTGGGACTGAAGCGCCTGGGTTTTGAGGGCCGCCCGCACGGGCCAGATCGCAAACGTCTGGTCACCTTCGTCGAGATCGATCGCTGCGCCACCGACGCCATTGCGCTGGTGACCGGATGCCGCCTGGGCAAACGCGCGCTTAAATTTCGGGACTGGGGCAAGATGGCGGCGACATTTGTCGATCTCTCGTCGGGCCGCGCCATCCGGATCGTGGCCCTTGAAAACGCTCGCGAACTCGCCGACCGGCACGATCCACACCTGGAGACAAAGAGCCGGCGCCAGCTCGAGGCCTATCGAGAATTGCCGGATGCGCAGCTGTTCAGCGAGCAGTGGGTTCGCATCAACATCGCTCCCGAAGATTTGCCGGGACACTCGGGAGCGCGCATTGTTTGTGCGCGATGCGGCGAGGGAGTGAACTTTGGCCGCGTGACTGCTGTCAGCGGAGAATTGCTTTGCCTGACCTGTGCCCGGCCCGAGCTTCGCTATTGGGAGCCGACTGCGCCGAAGGAGTAAAGTCGGAGCACGATCATCAGCGCCGTTCTTCCTTCCACCAATGCCAGAGAACCCACAGCATAAAGCTGACGGCGACGCTTACAGGAATGAGCCATAGCGTCTGCTCATGAATTTCGATCGTCACAGAAACTGACCCTCATTTCGCTTGCCTCGCGTGTGGGCGACAACGGCTCCACGCGCCGCAAGACCGCGTGCTTTCAGATGACGCCCGTTTCTGTAAGGAAGGGGTAGCTGATTTGTAAGGGGTCTATAAAGGCCCGGGGGTTCGTGTGCACGGCTCCCGGCAGTGACGCACCGCCTTGACATCGAAGTGGCCGCACATTTCTTATCTATGGAGGTATTCTTTCGGCATTCCGGGCGGAATGAACGAGGCGCGAACTGCCTCGTTGCGTTCGGCTGCCAGCGGGAATACTGTGTCGAACAGGAAGTATGCGGCAGTAGGGCTGTGTGACGCGTGCGGGCAGGGCGGAAATCCGCGACAAGCCCCCGGTGAGCTAGCCCTCCTTCCAAAGCCTGGGCCAGAGTAGGACCGAGGCCCGGGACCTTTCCCGGAGACAAATTTTCTTGTCAGGTGCCGGCTGAGATGGTCCGGTGAGCCTGCGCCCGAAGCCGCTGAGCACCGGCGGCGAAGGCAAGTAAGGGATGCGAGCCGAGGATGAATCCAGAGACGAGTTTTGCAATATGGGTGGCTGCGCCGCCGGCAGGAGGAGCGGGCGGCTTCTCCATGCTTCTTCCCATCCTGCTGTTTCTACCGTTGCTCTATCTGCTCATGATCCGGCCGCAACAAAAGCGGCAAAAGCAGTGGCAGCAGATGCTGGCCAATATCAAGTCCGGCGACAAGATCACGACGGCTGGGGGCATCCGCGGCACCATCCTCTCCATCAAGGACGATTCAATCGTGATTCGCGTGGCCCCGGACAACCTGAAACTGGAAGTGGCCAAGAGCGCGATTGCTTCGGTCACCACCGAGGAGGGCACTTCAAAGTCATAAGGGGCCCCGGGCCTCCTGGCTATTTGACGAGTGAATCGAAACGATGAAAAAAGATCTCAAAAACAAAATTGCTCTGATCATCGCGGTTCTTCTGATCTGCCTGTATGGAATCTTCGGGGTTCCGTCGGGGATCAGCGGCAAGGCATTACTGGCTGCCATATCCAACCGGATTCATCTTGGCCTCGATTTGCAGGGCGGGGCTCACCTCATTCTGCAGGTGCAGGTGTCGGAGGCTGTGAATGCCGAGACCGACAATTCGATCCAGGAGATCCAGCAGGATTTGAAGAAGGGGAACCTGGCCGTCTCGCAAGTGTACAAGCCGGATCCGAACAAGCCTGATGTGATTCGCATCGAGGGCGCGAATCAGGCACAGTCCGACGCCATCAACTCGCTGCTCAGCGGCGCGAAATATGCCAACGAGTATGACGTGTCCGGCGGATCAGACAACCCGTGGACGCTGACGATGAAGCAGCCGTACGAGAGCGATCTCGACAAGCGAACGGTCGACGAAGCGATTGAGACCATTCGTGACCGCGTGGATGCGTTGGGCGTGAGCGAACCGCTCATCCAGGAGTACGGCCTGGGCGCAAACCAGATTCTGGTGGAGCTGCCGGGTATCAGCGACCTGGACCAGGTGAAGAACGTGATCAAGTCCACGGCACGGCTTGAGATTCACGCCGTCGATGGCGGTCCGTTCCCCGACGAGCAGGCGGCGATGGCCAGCGTGAACAACGTCCTGCCGCCCGATGAAGAGATTCTTGCGACCTCCGGGGCACTGGCGGGGTCAAGCGGTACCAGCTACTACATTCTTGAGCGCACCTCCATCGTGGCCGGCAGCGATTTCCGCTCCGCCCAGCCGGGCATGAATTCAAACACCGGTCAAAGAACGGTGAATTTCACTCTTACCGACGAAGCCGGCGACAAGTTCTGGAACTATACGAGCGCCAACGTGGGCCGAGACATGGCAGTGGTGATGGGCGGCGCCGTACGGAGCGTTGCCGTCATCAAGAGTGCCATTCGCGACAGCGGCCTCATTGAAGGATCGTTCAGCCAGAACGAGGTCATGGAACTCTCGAAGCTGCTACGGACTGGCGCGCTGCCCGCCTCATTGAATTACATCGAGGCCAGCACCGTGGGCGCGACGCTGGGCGCCGATTCCATCCGCAAGGGCGTCACGGCAGCCATTGTCGGCATCGTCGTCGTCATGGCCTTCATGCTCATTTACTACAAAGGCTCAGGCATCAACGCCGATCTTGCATTGATCTTTAACCTGATCATTCTGCTGGGGATTATGGGACTCTCTGCCGCGATTTCAAGCGCTTCCGGCGGCGGAGGCTTGGTGCTCACTCTCACCTTGCCCGGCATTGCCGGTGTCATTTTGACCATCGGTATGGGCGTGGACTCGAATGTTCTAATCTTTGAGCGCATCCGCGAAGAGATTCGCGCCGGCAAGGCGGCGTCGGCGGCGGTGGATCAGGGCTTCGCGCGGGCGTGGGTCACGATCCTTGACACCCACGTGACGACGATTGTTTCGGCGGCGATTCTCTTTATGTTCGGCACCGGTCCGGTGAAGGGCTTTGCCACTACCCTGACCGTGGGTCTTGCGGCCAACCTGTTTACGGCCGTGTTTGTTTCGCGCGTGATCTTCGAGGCGCATTTGAACAAGCTGAAAACTGGCGAGATGGTGTCGATTTAATCAAAGATCAGAGATCAGGGAGCTCGGGGCTGGAAGCTGAGAGCTGAAAGCTGAAGGCTCAAAAGAAGGGAAGAGAAGAAGTGGAATTCTTTCGCAACCCAAGTGTGAACTGGCTGGGATGGAAGTGGTACTTCCTGGCCTTTTCCATGATTTTCAGCGTGGCCGGCATTATCAAGATGAGCTGGAACTGGGAGCACCCGGTCGGGGGGATGCGCAGCCCGGTTCCGCTGGGTGTGGATTTTCGCGGCGGCACGCAGGTGGACGTACAGTTTGCGCAGCCGCCGGACATCACTGCCCTACGCCGCGCCATTGACGCAGCGGGCGTAAAAGACGCGAGCATCCAGGTCTTCGGCGAGGCGGCGAATCATGAGGTACTCATCAGCCTGCCCGAACAGACTAACGAGGCCGCGCTTGACGTGGGCCGCCAGGAGATCGAATCGGCGCTGCAGGCTCACTACAACAATTACTTCAACCCCAACACGGGGGTGAAGGTGGATGTGGTAGGCCCCACGGTGGGCCATCAGCTGGAAAAGCAGGCCACCCTGGCCACGCTGTACTCCATGGCGGGCATGCTCATCTACCTCTGGTTCCGTTTCCAGCTGATCTACGGTGTGGCGGCAGTTGTGGCTTGCTTCCATGACACGCTGATCACCGTCGGCGCATTTGCTCTGACCGGCCGGGAGATCAGCCTGACCGTCATCGCCGCCATCCTTACGCTGGTGGGCTATTCAATGAACGACACCATCGTCGTTTTCGACCGCATCCGTGAGAATCTGCGCATCAGCCGCCGCGATGCCTTGCCCGATTTGGTTAACCGGAGCATCAACCAGACACTGAGCCGGACCGTGCTGACGTCGGGGCTGACCTTTCTGACCGTTCTTTCGCTATTCATCTTCGGCGGCCAGGTGCTGAATGGATTCTCTTTCGCGCTCGTGGTCGGCATCCTCATCGGAACCTACTCATCAATCGCCATAGCCGCCCCGATGCTGGTGGCCTGGCAGGAATACCGCGCAGGAAAAGGCAAGTCCCCCTCCCTGCCGGCTGCAAGACGGTCAAAGGCCTGAAGGCGCATGGAAACACGGCTCAAATTCGGTACCCTCATTCAATGGAATGCCTTTGTGGCATGGGTGTGCCGGAACAGCCTTTGGGCTGCTTTGTACTGGTACATTGGGTACTTGAAAACTGCACCATTTTTGCAGCACTCTTTGCAGTGGGAGTGCAGTTCTGATAAGGTTTACTCGCTCCTTTTCGGGCGTTTTGTCGTCGGGAACAATTCCCCCTCCCGTGGTGTCTAAAATAGGAGTAACGAAACCCGATCTCCGAGGCAGGCTATGTTTGAAGACTCCACATTCGAATCCAGCAAAAGGATCAAGACCAAGAGCGGCCGTTGGATGTTATTGACCGGCGGCATCAATCTCTCGATCCTCGTTCTGCTGGTCCTGATTCCGCTGATCTATCCTGAGGCGCTGCCGAGCGCGCTGATGGCGACCATTTTGACTGTGCCACCCCCTCCACCTCCGCCTCCTCCGCCACCGCCGCCGCCAGAGGTGCACGTGGTGCATGTGCAGTCGGAGATGATGAATAATCAGTTGACCGCGCCAACGAAGATTCCGAAGAACATTGCGATGGTTTCGTCAAAGGAAGCGCCGCCATCGAACTTCGGCGTTGCCGGCATGGAAGGCATGGGCGGCACCAGCGGTGTCATGGGCAGCTTCTTCGGCAGCGGAAATGCCCCCAAGGTACAGGCAGCAGCTCCAAAGAAGGTGAACATTTCAGCCGGAGTTGCAGTGGGCATGCTGATTCAAAAGATCACACCCAACTATCCGCCCATCGCCAAGGCGGCCCGGGTGCAGGGCACCGTGGTGCTGCAGGCCACGATCTCGAAGGGGGGAACAATCGAAAATCTGAAGGTGGTGAGCGGGCCGGCCATGTTGCAGCAGGCGGCGGTAGAAGCCGTGAGACAGTGGCGCTACCGGCCTTACCTGCTCAACAACGAGCCCGTCGAGGTCGAAACGACCGTGAACGTCATCTTCACCCTGGGTGGGTGATAGAATTTCCGGCTCCCTGCCGAACGGTTGGCAAGGAGCATTGCTTTTGACGCGAATGCGAATTCCCAAAGGGTCGCATTCCATGCAACCGCCCGCGGCAGCGGGTTCAATAAGTCCACAAGAATTTCCGTAGGAGGAACGATTCAGTGATTCTCGCTCAGGTCGCACATTTCGCTTCGCACGCAGTCAACAGTCTGGCCATGTTCCAGGAAGAAGGGCAGACCGTTGGCTTTAGCCCCATGCAACTTTGGGCTCACATGGCATGGATGGCCCGCACCGTGGCCATCATCCTGTTTATTGAGTCGGTCTGGTCACTGGCCGTGATGATCGACCGTTACCTTTACTTCTCCGCCGCCCGCAAGCAGTCGCGCGAGTTCGCACCCAAGGTTGCCGGCGCCCTGAAGGAAAGCAAGCTTGAGGAAGCCATCAAGATTGCCGACCGCAACAAGAAGTCGCATCTGGCCGAGGTTGTCACGGCCGGTCTGCAGGAATTTCGCGTCTCGTCTGGCACCGCCACGGATGAAACCATCGCCAGCGCGGGCCGCGCCCTGGAGCGCGCCGAGGCCATTGTGCACGCCAAGCTGAAGAGAGGCCTGGCGGTTCTGGCCACCATCGGCGCCACGGCTCCGTTCGTCGGACTGTTTGGCACCGTCGTCGGCATTCTGCACGCGTTCGACGCCATCGCCACCCAGAAGATCGCCGGCATCGGCGCCGTCGCGGGCGGCATCTCCGAGGCCTTGGTTACCACAGCGTTCGGCCTGCTCGTGGCCGTCCCCGCCGTCATGGCCTTCAACTATTTCACTGGACGTGTCGAGGCTTTCGACGTGGAGATGGATAACTCCTCGAGTGAGCTGATCGACTACTTCATCAAGCAGAGCCACAAGCGCTAAGAGCGAAGCGGCTTGGCCCGGGCGAGAATTTCGCCGGGCGGCGGGAGCCGAATCTCCTCCGCCCGGCGGTCTGAAACTCGCGCAAGTTGCTTCGATTTCGAGCAAGGCCGGACCGGTTCCGGCAGAAAATTCAAACGCACGGAGCCCACGAAAATGGGAATTGTAGTTCGCGACGAAGGCAAAAAGGTCAATTCCAACATCAACATTACCCCCATGGCGGACGTGATGCTGGTGCTGCTCATCATCTTCATGGTCATCACGCCCATGCTGCAGAACAAGGTCGCCATCGACCTGGCCAGGGTGGAGAACCCTACCAACATGCCTGACGCCGACAAAGAGGACGCGGTGGTTGTCGCTGTCACTCGCGACGGCGCGGTGTACCTCGGCCAGAACAAGGTCGATCCCTCGCAGTTGGGCAGCCTGGTGAGGGATAAGCTGGCGGACAAGACCGACAAAACGATCTATGTTCGCGCCGATGCACGCGCGCAGTTCAAGGTGGTGGAGGACGCCATCGACGATGTGCGCACAGCAGGTGTTGAAGAAGTCGGTCTGCTGACGCAGAAGCGCGAGGGCAATCAGATAGGCGGCGAGTGAAGCCGCCGCGGGATTGCCTGCTGACGAAATTTTGAGGAAACGAGGAGTTTAAGCCATGGCAATGTCTATGGGCGGGGCTGGCAGCAGCATGTCTGACATCAATATCACCCCGATGATTGACATTCTTTTAGTGTTGTTGATCATCTTTATGGTCATCGTGCCGGTGACCCCCAAGGGCCTGGATGCCCTGGTGCCCCAGCCGCCCAAGAATCCGCAGCAGCAGCAACAGCCGAACGACCGCACGATCGTGGTCCAGGTTCTTTATCGCCCCGGCCAGAGCCCGGCGTACAAGATCAATGACACCGACGTGCTGCACTCCGATTTGCAGGCCAAGCTGACTGAGATTTACGCCAACCGCGCTGAGCGCGTGATGTTTGTGAAGGGCGACGACAATGTGAACTTCGCCTATATCGCCGATGTCATCGATATCGGCAAGGCCGCGAACGTGGATCACATCGGGCTGATGACGCCGAAGATTCAGGCCGGCCAGTAGGCTTGACAGTGTCCGGAGGCATTTGATCCGGACACGAGGAAGAGTACAATTTTTTTGCCCTGGTTGCGGCACGTTTCGGCCGCATCCGGCTGCTGAGTTTCCAGGCACGGCCTGCAGGCCCAAGCCTGAAGGAGAAGGATACTAACATGAATGGAACCGCACGATTTTGGGCGCTCGCGGTGACTTTGACAGGCATGGTCCTGGGCATGAGCGGATGTAACCAGCTCATGGCCCGCGATCAGTTAAATAAAGGGTGCGAAGCCTACAAGAGCGGTCACTACGATGAGGCGATCGAGCATTTCCAAAAAGCCACGGAGCTCGATCCGAAACTGCCCATGGCAAAGACCTATCTGGCCACCGCGTTGGCCCAGAATGTTGCCCCGGGAGTGACGACGCCCGACAACATGAATACTGCCAACCAAGCCATCAACATCTTCAAGCAGGTTCTTGGCACCAACCCGAACGACATCAACAGCATGAAGCAGATTGCGGGCATCTATTTCAATGTGAAGGAGCTGGACCAGGCCGAGGACTGGCAGAAGAAGGTCCTGGATGTCGATCCCAAGGATCCCGAGGCGGCATACACGATCGGCGTGATCGACTGGACCAAGGCGCATGAGAACAAGCTGAAGGCGCTGCAGGATGCCGGCCTGAACGATGACGGTAAGGGCAACGTGAAGGCGCCGAAGAAGGTGATGGAGCCGCTCGCCCAGCAAAATGCGCCGCTGGTCGAAGAGGGCCTGAAGTATCTGACCGTCGCGGTCGACAATCGCCCCAACTATGACGACGCCATGCAGTACCTGAACCTGATTTACCGCAACAAAGCCGACGTGGACTTCGGTAACGCTGCAGCGGTGAATGACGATCTGGCGTTGGCGCAGCAGTGGACCGACAAGGCGATGGGCACGCGCAAGATCAACGAAGAGAAGAAGAACGCAACGCCTGGCGGCATCACCATCGATAACAGCGGCCAGATGCACTAGAGCGGTACGATCCATGCGGCGAGAGTTGGCAACGGCCTCTGCTCCTGGCGGAGGCCGTTTTTCTTGAGCCCGATTTCATCATCACCCGAGGTGAATGTTGATCAAGCTTGTCTGCACCACTCGAATTGTCGCGTTTCTTTCGGCCTGCCTGCCCGTCTGTGCCGTTCCGGTGCTCGGGCAACCTGGCCAATCGAGCCCTGGCGAAGCTTCCCATCCATCTGCGATGCATGCTGCCCAGTCGACCGGCGGACTCGTAGCGACCGACGATTTTGAAACGCTCGAAGTGACGGTTTGCGGAGATTCCGTGATCCACGTAACCGCGAGGCCGGCCGGCGCTCCGCCCGCCAGCGAGGTTCAGCCCTGGATGGTTGCAAAGGCCGACACGTGCCTCGGCGCCGCCTTCCGATTCAGTGACGCGAACGGCAGAACAAGCATCACCACGGCACGGCTTACCGTTTCGTTGTCGGAAATGGGCGGCAACCTGAGCGTCCGTGCTGCCGGGGGCGGCGAGCTGCTGCACGAACGGGCGAACCTTCCGCGCACCTACGGTCCCTCCGAGGCGCACGGGCTATTCCATATCGAAGACCGCTTCGGTCCCGACGCAACCGAGGCGCTTTACGGACTCGGCCAGCACCAGAGCGGAATGTTCAATTACCGCGGCAGCGTCGTCGAACTAGGGCAGAACAACACCGACGTTGCGATCCCGCTCGTGGTGTCGAGCAAAGGGTACGCCATCCTGTGGAACACGGCCTCATTCAGCTATTTCGACAACCGCTTTCCGCTGGAGTTGAACCTGGAATCGATGGCCGCGCCCGAGATCGATTACTACATTCTTTACGGGCCTGAGATGGACAGCATCATCCACGAGTACCGGTCCCTGACCGGCCATGTCCCCCTCTTTCCGGAATGGGCCTATGGATTCTTTCAGTCAAAGGACCGCTACAAGACGCAGGCCGAGATCCTCTCCATCGCGGCCGAGTATCGCACGCGCCACATACCTATCGACGCCATCGTCCAGGATTGGTTCTGGTGGAAGAACGGCGGCAAGGGCGACCCGGTCTTCAACTCCGGGTACACGGACGTGCCCGGCGAGCTGAAAACGCTCCACGACGAGCACATCCACGCCATGATCTCGGCCTGGGCCATGATGGACTCGACAAGCGAGAACTTCAAACTGATGGTCGAGAAGGGCTTTGCAATCGACGATGCCCAGGTTTATGACCCCACGAATCCCGCCGCCGGAGACTTCTTCTGGAACCAGTTTGTGGGCAAGCTATTTGCGCAAGGTTGGGATGCCTTCTGGCTCGACAGCAGTGAGCCCGAGGAGGCGTGGCCCCATCTGGGTGACGCAATTCTCCGCGACAAGCAGCTCCAAATCGGCAGCGGCCTGGAATACACGAACGCATTTCCGCTGGAGCACACGGGAAACGTGGCAGAGCATTGGAAGCAGGCCGACCCAGGCAAGCGCGTCTTCCTGCTCACTCGCTCGGCGTTCATGGGGCAGCAGCGCAATGGCGCCACAGTCTGGTCGGGCGATGTCTACAGCAGCTGGTGGGCGTTGCGCCGCCAGGTGCCGGGGGGCCTGAACTTTGCGCTTTCAGGGTATCCCTACTGGACTACAGACATCGGCGGCTATCATCCCCTTTTTAACGGGCAAGCCGACCAGCCGGAATACCAGGAGCTTTACGCGCGCTGGTTCGAGTACGGAGCCTTCTGCCCCGTCTTCCGCACCCACGGCCACCGCGACCACAACGAGCTGTGGGTTTACGATAAGGTCTTTCCCGCGCTTTTGGCGGTCGACCGGCTGCGCTACCGGCTGCTGCCTTACGTCTACTCGCTGGCGTGGAAGGTGACGAGCGAGGATTACACCATCCAGCGCCCGCTTGTGATGGACTTCCGCGAAGATAGCGCCACATGGGAGATCGGCGACCAGTTCATGTTCGGGCCCGACCTGATGGTGAGCCCGGTGCTGACCGAACACTCGACATTCCGGCCGGTTTACCTGCCCGCCGGGGCGAACTGGTACGACTTTTGGACCGGGGAGCGCGCCGAGGGCCGCTCGACGATCCTGGCGCCGGCTCCGCTCGATCGCATTCCACTGGATGTGCGCGCGGGATCGATCCTGCCCATGGGTCCGGAGATCGAATATGCCGGCCAGGCCACCGATCCCATCGAGCTGCGGGTCTATCCGGGCGCCAATGGCGATTTCACGCTCTACGAGGACGAGGGCGACAGCTATCGCTACGAAACAGGGGCCCACGCCACGATCCCGATTCACTGGGACGATGCATCGCGCATACTGACAATCGGCAATCGCCAGGGGAGCTACACCGGGATGCCCGCCAGCCACACTTTCAACGTGGTGATCGTGAAGTCTGGGCATGGCGTGGGCGGCGACGCGACGGAGAAGCCGGACAAGACGATCAGCTACTCGGGCACGAGCGTTCAGGCGAAGTTCCCGTAGCCAGTAGCCAGTAGCCAGGAGCCGGTAGCCGGCGCCGGCGAGGTCAGGGGGCGAGGCCCACCGATCGCTCGATGGAATCGATGGATTCGCGGGCGGCGATGAGGGCTTCGGCGGGATCCAGGCCGTCTACGTCAGATTCTTCATCGTCCTCTTCGTTGTCCTCCTGCCTGGGGCCCGCGTCTTCGTCCTTGCCCTTGTCTGAGTCGCCCTGCTTTGCGCGGTCCGGGGTGTCATCGCAGCCATCGTCTTCGGCGGCGTCTTGCGATTCGGCGACTTCCGTGGCGGACTCGTCTCCGGCGGCGTCTTGCGATTCGGCAATATCCTTGCCGGACTCGTCTCCGGCGACGTCCTGCGATTCGGCGACATTTGTGGAGTCGTCAGCGGCTGCACTGCCTTCATGACTATCGTGATCGCCGGCGTCGTTCGCGGCGTCCGCGGACTGACTGGCGTTGCCGCTGCCGGCCTCGCCGGCATCCTCATCTCCGTCAGCGTCGCTGTCCTCGTCTGAACCATCGTTGTCTTCGTCGTCTTCATCCTCGTCCGAGTCGCCGTCTTCGCCCTCGTCTGAGTCGTCGTCTTCGTCCTTGTCCGAGTCGTCGTCTTCGTCCTCGTCTTCTTCTTCGTCGTCTTCTTCCGCATCCTCGTCCTGGCCAGCCTCCAGGTCGCCCTCGGTGTCGTCGCCGGCGTTTTCTTGCTGGTCTTCCTCGTTGTCTGAGCCATCCTCGCGCTCGTCCTCCGCCTGCTGGTCCTCCTCGTCCTGCTGCTCGTCGTCAGGCTCGAATTCCAGGGCCCCTTCGCCTTCGTAGACGTAGCCGTAGTAATCGTTGCGAGCGCGGCGCAGACTGGGGGAACTGGAGCACGTTCCCTTGTGCTTGCAGCGCAGGCAGTCCTCGCCGGGGACGCAGAGGGAGAGTTCGGGGGCAAGTTCATCGCCCTGGCCGTTGCCGATGACGGTCTCGATGGAGTCGGGATCGGGCTGCCGCGTGCGGTGAAGGATGGCCTGGTAGGCGATATTGAGGCCGCGGAAGAGCTGGGCCGACTGCCTGACGTCAATGCGCTTGGCGAGGAGGGCCTCGTTGATACGGGCGACAGAGACGGCGATGGAGGCGAATTCCTCGGGGATGGGGAGATGGAGGGGCTCGGTTTCGGAGGGGGTGACGTGGCACTTCAAGTGGAAATAACAATAGTGCTCGCCGCGCATGGCGCGGGACCGACAGCGTGTTCCGCTGGTTTTGACGTGTTGACAAGCTCTGTACATAAAAAAGCCTCCCCAATAGGGCTAAGTGGTTTGCATTGAGCGACTTGAGTGTTTTAATTCGCCCTGTAAGCCCTTTATTTTCAGCGAGTTAGAGTCTAAATATTCCCTTCTAAAGGACTTACGGGCGTTTTTTCGGAGGTGTTGCACTGTTTGGAGTGCAATCGGGCCGGAAAAACGGTGGGCGGCCCGATACCGTAATCCCCGCCGGTATCTTGTGGGCCGCCCACCAACTGTCCAAAGAGGAGAAACGCTCTGTTTTTGGCTACTAGGGATAGGCTAGCGAAACGCGCGATATAACCTGCAAAGTTCGGGAGAAATATATTGGCAATAATATACTTGACAGACTACGCCATTTGTTCTATAGTTAAAGCATGGAAGACCAAATCAAGACCTTACAGCAAGCGATTCAACACTTTGCAGACCGCGAGAACTGCCGGAAATTCATGGTTTTCGTTCGCTGACCTGATGGGACGCCAAAATGCCCTTATTGTGGTGCAACCAAGCTGACCTGGATGGCAAACGCGAATCAGTATCGCTGCTATTCCGATCACAAGCCGCAGAAATTCTCGCTCAAGGTCGGAACCGTCTTTGAGGATTCGCCCATTGGTCTCGACAAGTGGCTCCCTGCGCTCTGGATGCTCTGCAACGCGAAGAATGGCATTTCGAGCTATGAGCTTCATCGTTCCCTTGGCGTCACACAGAAAACCGCGTGGTTCATGCTGCATCGCATTCGGCTTGCTATGGAAACTAAGACCTTTGAGAAGCTGGGAAGTGAAGGCGGTCCCGTCGAAGTAGATGAGACTTTCATCGGCGGACGGGTTCGCAATATGCATCGTTCTAAGATCCGCTCAAAATTCTTAGGCGTGTCCGTAATGGGCCATACCAATAAAGCGGTTGTAATGGGAATGCGGGACCGCGAGACTCGTCAAGTCCGTGCCAAAGTCATTCCCGATACTCGCCGTGAGACTTTGCAGAACGAGATTCTTGAGCAGGTATCGCGCAAGTCTATCATCTACACCGATCAGTTTCCGGGCTATTACGAGCTAGCCGAGCGGGATTTTGTGCATGACACCGTGAACCATTTGGAAGAGTACGTTCGCGGCCAAGTTCACACTCAGGGAATTGAAAACTTCTGGTCTTTGCTCAAGCGCGGATTGAAGGGAACATATGTTGCGGTAGAGCCATTCCACCTTGACCGCTATGTCACAGAGCAGGTATTTCGCTACAATAATCGTGCAACACGCGATAATCCGCTCACAGACGCGGATCGTTTTACGCTGGCAGCATCGCAGATTTCAGGGAAAAGACTGACTTACGCAGAACTGACCGGCAAGGTGGGAGGGGCGGAAACGCAAGAACCTTTCTAGGTGGCACGTTTTGGAGAGGAGACAGGGACGCGGGAAGCGGAAGACCTAGGAATCTGTTTTCTCGCTTTTTCCGCTTCTAATTTAGCTTTTATTTCTGCGTGCGGCACGGAAACGAGCCTACGCACAAAATTTGCAAAGTCTACGGGTTGATCGCTGCTACCTTGGCCGGAAGAGCGTATGCCCGCCATATCTCCATCAGTCTAGCACGATGGAAGAAATGACGGGAGTGTGTCAGTCCAAGACCGGCAAAAACAGATTGATGATTCCATCAACAAACTGAACGAGATAATGAAGGGTTGGGAGCATCGCTTCACGCCTTCCCGACCTGAGTTTGCTCAACGTTTCCTTTCCGGTAGGCAGAATATTATCCTGCACTTTCGGACGCGCGAAGATTCCGCTGAATTGTGGGCGGCCGTATTTCAACAGGTATTTAACCGGAACACCATTCCGGGTGTGCCAATTTGCGGAGCAAATAACATATCGCTCCATCGTGAGCAGCAAGCGGTGCTTACTGAAGTTATCCAACTCATGCAACCTAAAAAGCGCTTCGTTTCCGCCCTTGTACGGCTTGAGCGCATCAAGGAGTTTTATCGCCTCCGGCCCGAAGAACTTTTTGTAACTCTTGAGGGTTTTTTCGTAACTGGATTTGCTCTTGCAAATTGGGAAGTAGATCCCCCTAAGCTCCCTTTCTGTGGTCTGCGGACGATGCGCTTTCGTCATCTGATAGGCCAAATGGTCCAAGGCTCCGCGCAAGTTATGAATGACATCTCCAGCAGCGGTGAGCGCGTCGAAAGGGACGAAGTAGGTGAGGAACGACCCTGGCGGTTGCTTTCTGGATTGCACCTTCATCTTCACGCCCGGAAGATAGTCGCCGCCAGCGATAAAAATCGCCTCCATCTCGAAGAGATTTTGTTTGGCCCGCTCAACCTTTGCACGGACCAAAACTAAGCGATCCTCCGCCTTCGTTCTTGGCTTTGTACGTGGACGGGGCATACTCCATCATAGCTAGCGCCGTATAATTCTTGGCACTATGACAGAACAATTACCCTACCGCCTCCCGCGAGTTGTGGGGAAACGATACGAAAACATGACTGTGTTTCTTGATTCAATCCGTTATGAGGGATGCGAGTTCGTCAATTGCCATCTGATCTATAACGGTGCTCCCGGAGAGATGTCTGGATGCTACATAGCGCCTGATACCGTTTGGCAGTTTGCTGGGGTAGCAGCCATAGTCGTGGAGACTCTTCAGCGGTATGGATGGCGTTTTGAGTTCGGAACTGGACCTGAGCCGGAACCAATTCGCTTTCCAACTGACGCAATTTAGTTTTCACAGTCACACCTCATGCTATGATCTGAATCGACATGAGGCAGACCGGAGACCCGCCCTGGCAGGCGGGTTTTCTATTTGTTGCCAGGATAGCAAAGTCCGCCAAGTATATTATTGCCAATATATTCTGTTTGGAATGAGAGGGATGGGGTAGTTGGCGGGGCGCGTGGGACTTGACATGCGATGAGGTGACCCCGGTACGGACCGGGGACATGGCTGACATTTTGAACCGGGGACATATCTGACACTGCGACGAGGGCATGAGGACGTACAACGAGCTCATGGCCTGGAAAACGAGCAGTGTGATGGAAGAGAAGGTGCGG